>Ga0315338_1000386_pt1 | contig 113146 bp, 134 predicted proteins | sample ASW8metaG_FD_204518 | JGI IMG/M metagenome (GOLD analysis project Ga0315338, IMG submission 204518) | Ammonia-oxidizing marine archaeal communities from Monterey Bay, California, United States - ASW #8 | ecosystem: Environmental > Aquatic > Marine > Coastal | place: USA: California | collected...
TCGGCTGCTGGCTCGGCTGCTGGCTCGGCTGCTGGCTCGGCTGCTGGCTCGGCTGCTGGCTCGGCTGCTGGCTCGGCTGCTGGCTCGGCTGCTGGCTCGGCTGCTGGCTCGGCTGCTGGCTCGGCTGCTGGCTCGGCTGTTGGCTCGGCTGCTGGCTCTGATTTGGTTATTTTTCTTTTTAGATTATTTCTAGATGATTCATTCTTCTCAGAATCAATGAGTTGTTGCTTCAGTTCTTCAAATTTTTGTTTACGTTGTAATATTTTGGTAATATAACCAGCAATTTCATTTTTTAGACCCTTAGATCTTATGATAGAAATCTCATTCAGAAGTTGTTTATTGTTTGCAAAATCAGTGCCAAATTTATCTTGGTATTCATTCAAGATTTCTGTTGAGATTCGTTTAATTCTATCCACTGAAACGGTGACTTTTTGGGTTTTAATATATGTACCATTTAAAATTTTTTTAATAATCTAGAAACTGGTGAGAGTTTTTTTCTAGTTGTTTTAGCATAGTGTTAAATGGAGTTTTGAGTATTTTGGATGCACAAAAAACTACACTTGGTAAGAATTCAATTTGCGTTGTTTTCTGGTTAAAACAATGAGAGAATTTTACTGGACCATCAGTCTCAACTAAAATTTGTTCAATATTAGTTTTAGATAGTAATGTTTGTTTATCATTTGCATAGACAAGAAGAGGACCGTATGAAACAAAGAGACCTAACTCCATTGCATTTTTCAATTGACCTTTATTTCCATCAAACCAGTGTAATAAAACTCGTTTTAAATTAAAGGATGGCAAAATTTCAAATATATCATCTAATGTTTTTCTTGAATGGATAGAAACTGGTTTATTAAATTTCTCAGCTAGTATTAACTGATCTGAAAAAACTTTTTTTTGTACAATCCATTCTTCTTCTGTTGTTATGTAAGTTTTATCCAGTCCAATTTCACCTATACCAATAATTTCATTATTTTCCTTCTCTATCATATCTAAAACCAAAGATGTGTCTTTTTGAGCCATTTCTGGATGTACACCAATAAATGGTAAAATGTTTTTAGATCTTTTACTAAGATCTAACGTACCTACTGATGTATCATAATCCATTGAAACACAACATGCTCTTAATTTGAGTAATTCCATTACATGGATAGTGTGTTTTATGTCTGATTTGAACTCAGGATCTGATAAATGAATATGCGAGTCATAAAGCCAAGTCATATTAAATCTTGAATTTTAACTAGTAAATTAGTCTGCATAAATCTGCATAAATGTGAGATTTTTTTATTCTTCAAAGTATTTTACGGTTGTTTTCCGTGTAATTTTATGAAATCTTCAGAGCTTGGATTATCAGCAATGTATAGAATACTAAAAAAATCTGGAGCAGAAAGAGTTAGTGATGAATCAGCAGATGAATTAAGACGAATAATAGAGGATATAGCTACTGAGATAGCAAAAGGTGCTGTAGACCTTACAAAACATGCTGGTAGAAAAACCGTAAAATCTGAAGATGTAAAGCTTGCTTCAAAAACGTTTTCAAAATATTAGAGTTGAAAAATTCTATTAATTTTGGTTTTAGAAGTTGTTTGATTGTGGACCTGCATCACGGATTTCTTGTGATACATTGTTAAACTTGGTAAAGTTCTCTGTAAACATCTGGGCTAGTTTTTTTGCAGATAAATCATACGAATCTTTGTCAATCCATGTGTTTTTTGGAACTAATATATCGGAAGGTACTCCTGGACATTCTAATGGTACGTCTAGATTAAACATATCATCATGCCTAAATTTAACAATATCAAATGCACCTGTTAGTGCTGCTGTCACCATTGCACGACTATAGTTTATACTAATTCGTTTACCTACACCATAAGCCCCCCCTGACCAACCAGTGTTGATAAGATATACCACTGTATTATGTTTCGAGATTCTTTCACCAAGCATTTTTGCATAAACTGATGCAGGTCTAGGCATGAAAGGTGAACCAAAACATTCTGAAAATGTTGCTTTAGGTTCTTTAATTCCTCTTTCTGTTCCAGCTAATTTACTAGTATAACCTGACATAAAATGATACATTGCTCCTTCTTTAGTTAATTTTGATACTGGTGGCAAAACACCTAATGCATCTGCTGTTAGAAAAATTATAACCTTAGGATGTCCACCAATACTTGGAATTATTGCTCCAGGAATGTAATCCAAAGGATATGCTGCTCTAGTATTTTCAGTGAGACTTCCATCGTCAAAGTTTGGCTCTAATGTTTCCTTATCTACAGCAACATTCTCAAGTACTGCTCCAGACTTTATGGCATTCCAGATTTGCGGTTCGGCTTCCTCCCTCAGATTTATACACTTTGCATAACAACCACCCTCAAAATTAAAGATGTTTTTATCTGACCAACCATGCTCATCATCCCCAATCAACATTCTATCTGGATCTGCAGAAAGACTAGTCTTACCAGTACCAGATAACCCAAAGAATAGTGCTGTGTTACCATCTTTTCCAATATTTGCAGAACAATGCATTGGAAAAACTCCTCTAGATGGCATCAGATAATTCATAACTGAGAACATTGATTTTTTCATTTCACCAGCATAGTTTGTAGAACCAATCAAAACAATTCTTTTTGATAAATTAATCATGATGAATGCATTTGTTCGTGTACCATCTATTTCTGGAATTGCCTCAAAATCATTTAAACACATTATTGTAAATTCAGGTTCATGTGATTCAAGTTCCGAAGTTGATGGTCTCACAAATAACTGTCTACAAAAAAGACTCTGCCATGCATGATCATTTATCACACGTATAGATAATCTACTTTCTTTTGATGCACCAACAAATCCATCAAAAACATAAAGATCCTTTCCATCTGCATAACTTTTCATTTTTTCAAAAAGTTTATTGAATTTTTCAGAAGGAAATTGCTTATTTACAGAGCCCCAGTCAATTGTTTCGTGTGTTTCATCGTCATAAATGATATAACGATCCTGTGGTGAACGACCAGTGTATTTTCCTGTCTTTACAGATAATGAACCTGACGATGTAACAATGCCCTCGTTATTTTGAGCTGAGATCTCAATAAGTTTTTCAGCTGAAAGGTTTCTATGAACAGATTTGGAATGAATTCCAAAATTTTCTAACTGTGATAAGAATTTGGAAGAAATATCAGATTCTGACATTTACTCATCACCGATTTTTACAATATACATGTCTTTACCCAAGGATTGTACGAAAAATAAAACACTATTATCTCTTTCTAAAAAAATGAAAATCTGAACTTAGATACGTATTTATGTAAAAATTCAAGTCTTTACTTAATGCCGATCAATAAGGAAAAACTACAGAAACGTGACCAAGTTTCATCTCATAGACCAAAAAAATTTGTTAGGCCTGAAAGTTGGAGATATAAGAGATTAGAAACCACTTGGAGGAAACCAAAGGGTATTGATAATCATCAACGAAAGCAAAAAAGCCGTGGTCGACCAGGTCTTGTAAAAGTAGGATATGGTACACCAAAGATTGCAAAAGGGTTACATCCATCAGGCTATACGGATAATCTAGTAAACAACCTAACTGATTTAGAAAAATTAAATCCAAAAGAAGATGGAGTTAGATTTGGTCACAGTGTGGGTACAAAAAAAAGAAAAGAATTGATGGAAATTGCTGTAGAAAAAAAGTTCAAAGTTTTCAATGCAAGAGTGAACAAAAATGCCAGTTAATTTAAAAGCAAAGAAACTACTTGTTTCAAGAATTGTTGGTGTTGGTGTTAATAGAGTCAGATTTGATAGTGAACATCTAGATGATGTGGCTGATGCAATCACAAGAGATGATATTCGAAGTTTAATTACTGCTAATACAATATCAATAAAATCATTTAAAGGTACATCGAGAGGAAGGGCTAAAACAAAAAAAATACAAAAATCAAAACGTGGTACAGGACAAGGTTCCAAAAAAGGTCGTAAAGGAGCTAGAGTAGGTAAAAAAGCTGTTTATGTTAAAAAAGTACGTTCACTAAGATACATACTCAAAATTGCAAAAGATAGAAAAGAAATTGATAATAAAATTTTCAAATCAATATACAAAAAAATTGGTGGAAACACTATAAGAAATAGAGCACATCTAAGAACTGTTATTAGTGAAGAACAAAAATCTTAGAATCTAAAAAAAGTTTTTTGAAAGTTTTTAATCTTATTATTTTTTATTAAAATACCCTCTTTTACTAACATACTTTTCTTTATATTGATACCATATGCATATCCACCTACTTCACCATTTGACTTGACTACTCTATGACATGGAATAATTACAGGAAAAGGATTTTTTTTCATTATTTGACCAATTACACGTTGACCATTTTGAAGACCAACTGAACTGGCTAATTCCTTATAAGTTGTAATTTTTCCAGAAGGAACCTGAAGAAGTTTTCTATAAATCTTTTTTTCTATTATCAAACTTTTATCAGATCCAATTTTGTAGTAGATAGTAAGTCAACAACTTTTTGCTTATTTTTTCCTAAACCATTCCAATCTAATATAGCAGCATCCGCGCCAATATTACGTTTCATTATATGTCTGAAAAGTACTTCATCTAAAAATTCCAGAGCATGTTTAGGAATAACAGTTCCTAAAGCAAATTTTCCATTAATTACTTCATTTGTGAATTTTTCAGAATAATGGGTGCCGCCAAAACACAGTGCAGATGGAAACTGTTGGAGGGGTTGTTGCAAGATTTCTTTTATAGTTAATGCTATAGCAGAACATAATTCTACATCACTCCATTGTTTTTCAGTGGTACCAATTTCTATGAAAATACAAGGTTTGTTAAGATTTGTAGGACCGTGATGTGTAGCTTCAATGGTTATCTGAAAATCAGAAAAAAAATCACGTTTTTTCCAAAGGTTTTGGAGATACATCTTTTGAAAAGATGAGAAAGGAATTGCAACTTGTTTGGGGTTCCCTCCAAATCTTGCATCTGCAAAGTTTCCAGTGCTATGACATGTAAGCGCTAATACCCCAGATTCAGCTGCATGTTTGGAAAGAAACACATAGTTATCATAATCAAATTTCTTTTCTAGCCAGTCTGCTGATATTGTAGGTGATGGAATTATCAGTAAATCAAATTTTTTTCCTCTAAATATATCCCCATTTTTTTCTAAATCATGACTAAGAAATGTTGCCATATTATTTCCAGCAGGATCATCTTTGTATGCTACCAGTAAATTCATGAATAAAAGATATATTGATACTTTAATAAATTCAGATTAATGAGGTTTAATCCAAGATTAACATTCAAAAATGCATATAACACGATAAAATTAACGAAGAAATCCGATACTGATGTCTATAAACAGCATCTCAGGCTAGTTCTATTTGGCATAGCAACCGTTGGTTTGCTTGGTTTCGGAATACAATTTATTTTTGCAACAATTCCCTTTACAAGATAAAAATGGCTGAAGTCACAAATTCTCATTTATTCACAGTAAGAACAACTGGTGGTCAAGAGAGAGTAGTTATCAGGTTACTTGAAACAAGAATGAGTTCAATCAGAAACACCAAAGAAGAACTGAAAACTTTTACGGACGAAGAAATTCATCATGCAGAAGAAGTGGAAGGAAAAGTTAGAGAAGAAATAGATGTTTTTACTAAAAAGGCAGAAAATTCGCCAGAAGATGAAGAAAAAATAGAAAAATTAAACAAACAATTAAGACCTTTGGAATTGAGGAAAAAATTAAAAGATTTAGAAGGTAAATTCAATATTCAATCAATATTATTAGTTGACAATCTCAAAGGGTATATTGTAATTGAGGCAGAAGGTCCACAGGAAATGTTTGCAGCAATTCAAGGACTTAGACATGTTAAAGGGCAATTAAGAGGTGAATTGCAATATAGTGAAATTGAAAATTATCTTATCAAAAAATCAACTGTATCTGAACTTACAGTGGATGCAGTAGTAGAAATTATTGGAGGACCATTCAAGGGTATGAAAGCAACTATTACTCGTGTGGACCATGAAAAAGAAGAAGCAACAGTTATTCTACTTGATGCACCATATCAACTTCCTGTAACAGTAGATGCAAACTATCTTAAACCTTGAAAACAATAGGAAACGAATAAATCTCTTTTAGATGGCGAAAAATCATGGGTGACAAACAAAATATTTCTTCATTGGTAACAGGAGGAGAGGCATCTGCTGGTCCACCACTTGGTCCTGCATTAGGTCCAATGGGTGTCAACATAATGGAAGTCATCAGTGCTATTAATGAAAAAACTAATGATTTCAAAGGAATGAAAGTTCCAGTTACTGTTAGTGTTGACTCTGATACCAAAAAATGGGAAATTGAAATTGGCATTCCATCCGCATCAGCATTAATTCTAAAAGAGGCAAATATCCAAAAAGGCTCTGGTACATCTGGTACAGAATGGGTTGCTGATATTGGAATTGATGCAATTGTAAATGTTTCAAACGTAAAACTTGAGTCTAATTATGCATCTGAACTAAAATCTGTTGCAAAACAAGTTATTGGCACTTGTCAATGTCTTGGAATAAAAATTGAAGGCAAAACTCCTAAAGAGATAACAGCAGAGATTAATGATGGTAAATGGGACAAAAAATTAGTTGTTAACTCTTAGATAAATACACTGGTTCTTTATCTGTTTTTTCTAATTCAACAAATGTCTCTGTATTTTGAATTCCTTCAATCTTTCCAATTTTTTCAATAATTACAGAATGTAATTGTTCCAGATCCTTCGCAATAATACCTATTATAATATCAAATCTACCTGTAACCTCACAAACATGATCAACTTCAGGAGTCTTCATTAATTCTTCATGTATGAAGTCTTTGAATTTTGGATCACGGTTTATTCCAACTGATGCCTTTACTTGAAAACCTAATTGTAATTCATCTATCTCTATTGTAAATTTCTTAATTATTTTTTTCCTAATTAGTCGTTTTATTCTACTATAAAGAACAGATGAATTTATCTCAAGTTTTTTTGATAATACTGGAACTGAGATATTCCCGTCTTTTTTTAATTCAGATAATAACTTTAGATCTAAATCATCAACACGTTGCATTTTCAAAATAACTAGTTTACCGTCATAAATGTAAGTTTTGGTATCATTTGTCTCTATATAATAAAATTTTCTATAAAGATTAGTTTTTTTTAAAAATATCAAATTTTAATATTTTTGCTCTAAACGATTTTAAGTAGGCTAAAAAGGATTTTGATGTGGTCAGCGAATCAGAAGTACTGAATTTAATTCAGGAAGCTAAAAAACCTGAAAAGGAGAGAAAGTTCACACAAGCACTAGAATTGTATATTGTGTTAAAGGACATAGATGTCAAAAAAGGCTTTGCGTTAAATGAAGTCGTTGAACTTCCAAAACAAATGACACAACCTGCTGCAATTTGTGTCATGGCAACGGGAGATATGAGCCTAAAAGCAAAAAGTGCAAAAGCAGATCAAGTAATTGATAATGATGAGCTTGATACGTTAGCTGGCAACAAACGAGAATCAAGAAAACTCATTAACAAATATGATTTTTTCTTGGCTGACACAAAATTAATGCCAGTTGTAGGTAAATCATTAGGACAGTTATTAGGTCCTAGAGGAAAGATGCCAACACCAGTCCCATTTAATGCACCAATTGAATCATTTTTAGAAAGATTCAGACATTCGATTAGGGTAAGATTAAAAAATTCACTTTCATTATCCTGTAAATTTGGAGATGTGACTATGGATGATAATGATCTTGCAAGTAATGCAATGGCAGTAATTAACGCAATTGAAAAAAAATTACCAAATGGAAGTAAGAATTTTAAGAAATTTATGGTAAAGACGACTATGGGAAAAGCAATAAAGCTAGAACAGAAGGTACGAAAATAAATGAATGAGAATCGAACTGAATATCCTAAAAGAAAATCACAAATGTATCAACAGCTACAAGAATTACCAAAAAAGTATAATGTTCTTGCTTTAGTAAGAATGGAAAAAGTAAGATCGTCTCAATTACTTCCTCTAAGAAAAAAACTTCTTGGAGAAGTTGAAATAGTTAGTGTTAAAGACAAACTTGCTAGACTTGCATTAGAGAAAACTGGGATTAAGGGAATCGAAAAATTTGTTAGTAAGTTGAATGGTCAATGTCTTTTTATGTTCACAAATATGTCTCCCTTCAAACTTAATGTTTTACTAGGAAAGAATAAAGTGATGTTATCTGCAAGAGGTGGGGATTTAGCAAGTATGGATGTTGTAATACCACCAAAAAATACTGGAATAGCTCCAGGCCCAATGCTAACTGACTTTAAAGAAAATGGGATTCCAACAAAGATTGATCAAGGTACAATCTGGATAATGAGAGAAACAATTCCTGTCAAAAAGGGAGAAATAATTTCTGAAAAACTTGCAGCACTCTTAGGTAAATTAGACATTAAACCTATTGAAGCCGGAATTGTTCTTAATTCAGCACTTGATGAGGGTTTAGTTTATGCTCAAGATGAAATGATCATAGACTTGGAAAAATTCAGAAATGACTTGAGTCAAGCACACCAAGAAGCAATCTCATTATCAATTGAGGCTGCATATATCACAAAAGATAACATTAAGCAGATTCTTGCAAAGGCGGCACAATCTGCAAGTTCTATTTCAGTGGAAGCAGGATATGCAACTGATGATACTAAAGAAATGATTCTTCAAAAAGCACATGGGCAAGCCCGTGGCGTTGCATCAAAAGCAAAAGATTACACACCAGCATAATTATCTGCTTTTTACTTTAGGTAAATTCCAATTATATTTCATTGCCACTAATCGTAGACCTGTTGTTAGTACAATACCAAGAATAGTTGCGGCATAGACTTCATTGGTAATTAATAATGTAAAGTAGAATACAACTGCACCTATGAAACTAGCTGAGGCGTATAATTCTTTGATAAGCACTATTGGTGTTTGATTTACAAATACATCTCTTAAGATTCCTCCACCAATTGCTGTTAGCATGCCAGATAATACAATTATAAGAAAATTCATACCGAATAGATTGTAGGCAAAAGTTGCACCAATTACGGTAAAAACTCCAAGACCAATTGCATCAAACTTCAAGAAAACATTCCAATGTTTTTTCATTCTAGAGTATAACAAAAACAAAACTATGCCAGAAACTACTGTGATTATTACATATGATGGATCAATTAGAGAGTTTGGTAATGTTTTTCCGAAGATGATATCACGTATTGTACCTCCTGCAACACCAGTAATTGTTGCTAAAATGATTATTCCAACAATATCGGCTTTGTGTTCAATTGCTTTGAATGCACCAGTTACTGCAAAAGCCATAGTGCCAAAAAGATCTAGAAGGTAAATAAAAAAGTCAATTGGCGCAGTTTCAACCAAATCGATTTTAATAGAAACTAGTAGTAAATAATCTTGAAGTTAAAAGATCGTTGAAATTTAACCGAATAGAGATGCCAAGCCTTCCATTGCTTGCTCTTCCTGTTTTTCACTTGGTGGCTCTGCTTTCTTTTCTTCTTTCTTATCATCTCCACCTGCAGGTGCTTCAGCTGCTGTAGCTGCTGGAGCTGCTGCCACTGGTGCAGCCTTAATTGCCTCTTCAATGTTTACATCTGCCAATGATGCAACTAATGCCTTTACTTGTGCCTCATTAACTTCTGCACCTGTTGCTTTTACAACACTAGTAACATTTTCCTCGGTTACATCTTTCTGTAATTTGTGTAACATTAATGCAGCGTAAACATATTCCATAAAAAAATCCTCTCAAAGGATAATATAAAAGCTGTCCAAAAACATTCACTAAACTAAGATCTTCAGACTTCTACAAATTGAGTATAGATTTCGACTAAGGTTTTTATCGTATAGGTTTTCCATTCTCTGTTTTAGAATCCTTTTTGCATGTTCCTTATCAGAGCCATCTGATAATGATAATACATTATTAATTAATTCAGAAAGTGACTCCTTTATCCATCCGTCTAAAATGGTAAAAACTTTTTTTGATAGAATTTCCACTTTATCGTTTTCCAGATCTAAAACACCTGTATAATTTTCATGCTCAATTCTATAGATTAAGGCAAAAATACAGTTTTCAGATGTTGGATTTTTTAAAATTTCTTCAGAACGTTGACCTGCTTTTCCCTGTGAAACTTTGTTTTTTAGACCTACTGGGTTGATTATTAGACCATTCACACCTACTTTATTTCCATCAATACCAGTTACGATTCCAAAAATAAAATTACAGTAATCACCATCAGGCTTTGCAGTAAAAACAAAATTTCCTTCTTTTAGCGTTCCCTTTTTACTTCCAAACATAGATTTTTTCAGATTATTCAATATTTAATAGTTGTAATCGAAGATTCTTAATATCGGCACTAGGTCAAAGATACGATGGAAAAAAAAGAGATTCTCGCAAAATTTTCTGCTAACCCTGAAAGGTATTATCAGGTAAAATTATTTGAAGACCAAGGATTTGAACGAAAGTCATGCACAACGTGTAACAGATTCTTTTGGACATTAGATGAAAATAGAATTAATTGTCCTGATCATTCTACTGACACTTACTCGTTTATTGGCAATCCTCCAACAAAAAATCGATTTGATTATACGGAAGCCTGGACACAAGTGGAATCATTTTTCGTAAAACACAATCATACTTCAGTGAATAGATATCCAGTTGTTTGCAGATGGCGTGATGATCTATACTTTACAATTGCGTCAATTGTGGATTTTCAAAGAGTCATGGGTAGTAAAGTAGTTTTTGAATTTCCTGCAAATCCGTTAGTTGTACCTCAAACATGTCTTAGATTCAAAGACTTAGAAAATGTTGGTGTTACTGGTAGACATTTTTCATCATTTTGTATGATTGGTCAACATAGTATTCCAAATGAAAATGGATATTGGAAAGATGATTGTATAAATCTAGATTATAAGTTATTAACAGAACAATTTGGAATTGATAGAAAAGAAATTGTCTTTGTTGAAGATGTATGGGAAGGTGGAGGTTCTTTTGGTTCTTCACTAGAATATTTTGTGAAGGGTTTGGAATTAGGTAATGCAGTATTCACTGAATTTCAAGGTAATCTTTCAAATTACAAAACCTTGGATCAGAGAATTATAGACATGGGTGCTGGATTAGAAAGGTTCGCATGGATAACAATGGGAACACCAACTGCTTATGATTGCTGTTTTGGTCCAATCACTAAAAATCTAATTGAACAAATAGGCATTGACACGGATTCTGAAATTTTAGTGCCTTATTTCACAGAAATTGCAAAGAATTTAGAAAGATTCGATGATTTATCATTAGTAAGAAAAAATGCTATAAAAACAACAAGTCTTACAAATGATCAAGTTAACAAAATTATTACTCCTTTAGAAGGAATTTACTTAATCATTGATCATATTAGAACATTAATTTTTGCGATTTCCGATGGTGCCTTACCAAGTAACGTTGGTGGAGGATATAATCTCCGAATAATGCTTAGAAGAGTTATCTCTACAATGAACAGACTAAACTTACAATTTGATATTAATGAAATTATCGATGCACAGATTGATTATCTGATAAAAACATATCCAGAGTTAGAAAAAACCAGAGATGATGTAAAAAGAATTATAGAAATTGAATCTGGACGGTATGAAAGTTCAAAAGGCAGAATGCAAAAAATAGTAAGTAATCTTGACAAAGAACCTACAGTTGATGATCTAATCAGGCTGTATGAATCAGATGGTGTGACACCTGACTATCTAAAGGAGATGAAGGTTATTCCTGAAATTCCATCAACATTTTACAGTAGACTTTCAGAATTACATCAATCAAAAAGACAAAATGAGCAAATTACTCTTCCACTAGAAGGAATTTCAGACACTCATTTGTTATTCTATGAAGAGGATCCAAAAGAATTTGATGCCACTGTGTTGAAGTCATTTGATAATTATATCGTTCTTGATAAAACATCATTTTATGCAAGAGGTGGTGGACAAGAACCTGATCACGGTCTTATTGGAGGATTTGAGGTTATTGATGTTACAAAACACGGTAATATTGTTGTACATGAAACAAAAGGTGGTATTCCAAAAGAAGGGGAAACTGTTTCGTGTGTGATTAATTCGAAACGAAGAGATGGAATTACAAAAAATCATACTAGTACTCATGTGATCAATTCTTCGGCGAGAAGTGTTTTAGGTTCATGGGTTTGGCAACACTCTGCATTTAAAGATGAAGATCATGCCAGGCTTGATATCACTCATCACTCAGCATTAAATGAAAATGAAATTGCAAATATAGAGAAAACTGCAAATTCGATTATTAGTAAAGATATACCCATAACAATCCAGAATCTTGATAGGGGAACAGCCGAACAAAGATACGGATTTAGAATTTATCAAGGTGGGATAGTTCCTGTGAAATCAGTTCGAATTGTATCTATCTCTGATATCGATATAGAAGCATGTGGAGGAACACATGTTAAAAAAACAGGTGATATAAAACGAATCAAAATTACAAAGACAAAAAGAATACAAGATGGGGTAGTACGAATTGAATTTACATCTGGTGACTCTGCAACAGAATTTGTTAAACAAAAACAAGAAAATGATGCAAAGACAAAGATGGAGGAAATAGAAAAAGCCAAAATGAAAGAGAAACGACATGGACAAAGACAAGAATCAAAAACAAAGATTCCAAAATTAGCTGAAAGTATTACTCAATGCACAATCGGCACTAATCATGTTGATGACATTATAGTACATATTTCAGAATCAAACAAAGCAAATTTTTGTTATGCAGAAAGTGATCAATATAATGATGTTTTTCACATTGGACTCGGTGAATTAATTACAAAAACTGATCCATGGATGGTATATTGCGGACTTTTTGATGATGATGATAAGATGAGAGTGATTGTATACTGTGGGGATGAGATCTCAAAGAGCAAAAAGGCAGGCGACATCGTAAAAATGGTTTCTGAAACACTTGCTGGCTCTGGTGGTGGAACACCAAAATTTGCTCAAGGTGGAGGAAAAGACAAATCCAAAAAGGAAGAAGCAATAAACAATGCAAAATCAATGGTTTTGGAATAGGGGAAAAATTATGGATTTAGACTGGAATGCAATTGATGTAAAATGGCAAAAAAAATGGGAGGACAATAAAGATTTTCAGACTGATCCAAATGACAAACAAAAAAAATTTATCACAGTTGCATATCCTTACCCAAATTCTCCTCAACACATAGGACATGGTAGAACATACACTCTAGCTGACGTCCATTCTAGATATTATAGAATGAAGGGATTCAATGTTTTGTTTCCAATGGGATTCCATTATACTGGTACTCCAATACTTGGAATGTCAAAAAGAGTTCAAGCAAATGATTTAGAATTGATTCAAGCGTTCAAAACTTTGTATAGTGTTCCAGAGGATAAAATCAAAGAGTTTGTAGATCCTGTAAAAATTGCAGATTACTTTCATGAAGAAATTAAATCTGGAATGATTGAGATGGGTTATTCAATTGATTGGAGAAGAGAGTTTACAACTATAATTCCAGCATATCAAAAATTCATTGAATGGCAATTTAGAACACTCAAAGAGAAAAATCTTATTGTTCAAGGAAATCACCCAGTTGGTTGGTGTCCAAATGACCAAAATCCAGTCTCTCAACATGACACATTGGGAGATGTAGAACCAGATTTTACAGAATATATCATAATCAAATTTTCTATAGACAATGAAATTATTCCTGTAGCGACTCTTCGTCCAGAAACATTATTTGGTGTAACAAATCTTTGGATAAATCCGGAGATTGTGTATAAAAAAGTCAAAGTTGATGGAGAGCATTGGATAATCAGTGCAGAATGTGCATATAAGCTACAGTTTCTTAATAAAAAAATAGAGATTATAGAAGACATACTAGGTTCAAAATTAATTGGAAAGAAAGTCCATAGCCCAACAAGTGAAGATGAATTTCTGATTCTTCCTGCATCATTTGTCACAGCAACCACTGGTACAGGAATTGTAATGTCAGTTCCTGCCCATGCACCATATGATTTTCAAGCATTAGAAGATATCAAAAATGGAAATCAAAAAGATGTTGAAGATTCTTTACGAAATGAAGTTAGGAAGGTTCAACCAGTTTCAATTATCACTACGGAAGGATTTGGAGATACTCCATCTCTAGATATCATAAAAAGAATGGGAATTACAAGTCAAGATGATCCAAAATTAGAGGATGCGACAAAGGAGATCTATTCAAAAGAATTCTATGAAGGAAAATTAAATTCCAACACAGGTGAATTTGCAGGCAAGAAAATTACATTTGTCAAAGAAGAGGTAAAAGAATGGATTTCTAAAACGGGAAAATCAGACATTATGCTTGAACTAACAAATGAGTCAGTAAAGTGTAGGTGTGGAACAGAATGTGTAGTAAAATTACTCAATAACCAATGGTTTTTGGACTATGCAAACAAAGAATGGAAAGAAAAAGCACACATCTGCTTTAAGTCAATGAATATACTACCAAATGATATAAGAACTGAATTTTTTAATGTGCTTGATTGGTTGCGAGAAAGAGCATGTGCAAGGCAACATGGATTGGGAACAAAAATTCCATGGGATAATGACTGGTTAGTTGAAAGTTTGGCAGATTCAGTAATCTATATGTCATTTTACACTATGGCAAAATTTGTCAATTCAGGAGAAATTTTAGCAGAGAATATGTCAGATGAATTTTTCAATTATATTTTCTATGGGAACAAAGATTCTGAAATAATTGCAAAAGGTGCAAAGATTACAACAAAAAAACTAGAAGAAATCAGAAATGAATTTTTGTATTTTTATCCTGTTGATTCTAGACATTCAGGTAGAGATTTAGTTCCAAATCACTTAACATTCTTTGTTCTAAATCATGTTGCTCTATTTCCTAAAGAAAATTGGCCAAAAGAAATTGTTGTGAATGGCTCTGTCTTGATGGATGGAAAAAAGATGTCAAAATCAATGGGTAACATCATCCCATTACGCGATGCAGTCAGAAAATATGGTGCAGATCCAATCAGATTATCAATACTAATCTCAGCCGAACTTTTGCAGGATGCCGATTTCAATGTAGAGACAATCTCAAGTATTAAAAATAAATTGGAAATTATGCATCAAGAGTGCATAAAATTCAACAGTCTTGGAAAGATAGGAACCGAACCTGAAGATATTTGGATACAAAGCAGATTGTCAAAATTAATTTCCGAAGTAACTGATTCTATGGAAAAAATGCGTCTTCGTGAATCATTACATCATATTTTGTATGGATTTGACTCTGACCTTCAATGGTACATGAAAAGGGTAAATGCAAAAAACAGAGATGATATTTCAGGCGTCCTGAATAAGGTTATTTCAATACGTGTTTCTATGCTTTCACCATTTGCACCTCACATAGCTGAAGAGATGTGGGAAAAATTAGGAAATTCAGAGATGGTTTCAAAATCATTATGGCCAAAAGAAGAAAAAACAGACGATAGAGCAATACAAAATGAGAGTCTACTTAGTTCAGTAATGAATGATATTTCAAATATTACTAAAGTGACAAAGATTACACCTAAAAAAATTATTATCTACACAGCAGGTGATTGGAAATCAAAAGCATACTATAAAATTCTAAGCGGTGTTATTTCAGGGGAAACAAATGTTGGTGCATTCATCAAAGAGTTAATTTCACAAAAAGAAACAGAAAATGTCAAAAAAGATCCTGACTTTGTAAAAAAGACACTAAAAGATATTCTTTCTGACCCAACAGATCTAAGAAAAACAAAGATAAGAGTAGGAGAAATTGATGAGACTAAAATTATTTCTAATGAGCTTTCATCACTAATAGAAACAGACTATGGAATAAAATTACAAGTGTTTTCTGAAAATGATTCTGAAAAATATGATCCAAAAAACAAAGCAAGAATGGCACGACCTTACAAACCAGCAATATTAATCGAATAAAATCCGAGAATTGTATTTATTGGGTAATAGTAAATCTACGATAGATGAAAATTGCTGTAATGGGAATGGGTGTAGCTGGAAGCTATCTTATGGCTAGATTAAAAGATTCTGAACATGAGGTAGTTGGATATGAAAGAATGGTGGAAGAAAGACATGATTCAATTTGTGCGTGGGGAACAATAAAAAAAGAGTTGGATGAGTTTTGTAAGAAAACAGGTAGAAATTTTGATGATTTCTTAATTCATAACGGAAAAGAAATGCATGTCAAAATGAATAATGACGTAAAATTTGATATCGGTTTGAAAGGACTTTGCACGTATAATAAATTAGGATTGATTAAAGATTTCATAAAAGATTGTAATGTGATTTATGGTCAAGCGCCAAATTTAGAAGAACTTGAAAAAAAATACGACATGATAGTAGATTGTACAGGATTTCACAGAGTTTACCTACCAAAAATGGAACAGGATTTCTTTTTACCAACATATGAGTATAAAGTTGAATATGAAAATGGAGTACCATTCGACGATTTTTACATTGAACCATTTCCAGGCATGTCAGGGTACTTTTGGTACTTTCCAATGGGAGAGAATTTTGCACATATCGGTGCAGGTGATTATAATAAAAATCACGTTAAAGCAACTGATGCATTTTTAGAAAAACATGGAGGAAAAATAATTTCGACTAAGGGACGTCCAATTAGATTGGCGACTCCAGATAAGTGTAAACCATATTATTCTGGAAAAGTAGTTGGTGTTGGAGAATCAATTGGAACAGTCTATGCATTGTTAGGTGAGGGAATTATTCCATCCATGCAATGTGTTGATATTTTCTTAGAAAATATGCACGACTTCAAAGCATATGAAAAAGCAATTGAGAAACATTACAAAGTTTATGCTAAAGTATTTAATTTTGTAAGAGCAAAAATTCATCATAATTTCAGTTTCTTAAAAGCACTGCCAGACTTTTTATCAATATTCAGATACATGAAAAAGAATGAAGATAGATTTGGCATGCATATTAAAATTGCAGACTTGATGAAAGTTGCAAAAGCCTAATTCATACTTAGAGAGCCAAAACCATCTTTTAATGTACTACTAGATTTCATATTATAATCATAAATTGTACTAGAATACTCTTCAAGTATTTCTTTCATAGAATCAAGCGATTCATCAAGATAAAATCCTGGGCAATCACCTGTAAATTGAAATGTTGCATGAACTCTTGCACGTCCTTTATCATTTTGTGCCCATGTTGAAAATGGATAAAGATAACAAACACTTGGACGGTCAGGATGAATTCCACATGCACCTTCTGCATCTAAAAATCTACAACTTATATGAGTACCATCATCAGCTTCAGTTTCATCCTCTTTTCTTTTGAGATTAATGTTTGTCATAATTGATATACCACTAGATGGAGTTGGCTCTTCATGTGTGGCAATCAACGTTTCATTTTTAATAAAATCAGAAATCTTTTGATATTTTAATCCAGTGCCAATCTGAATAAGATCATCTGATGTAAGAGGTAACCTACCTTGTCTATTGCAACAATTATGGCAATCTGGCCAATAACATTTCCACAAAATGTATTTTTTTTCTTTTGTAAGATATGGAATATGAAAAACCACATCTTTAATTTTAACTGTGAAATCAGATACCTCAGAAGTTTTTCCTAATATAAAATCCTGAATTAAAGGATCAATATCCCAATCTTTTTTTAACAATTCTAGTGACTTCTGGATTTCTATATGTGACATCTATTGAATTATAACCCATTTTTTTAATATTATAATGTTGAGTGAAAAAGGCAAATATGCATCAGCGACAGCAAATAGGAGGTTTGTATGGAAGGAAGTAGTATGGCCTTTAATTTTAGAAAATAGTGATGTCTCATTTACTTTAAAACAATATCAAAGAAAAAGGGATGAGATTTGTCAGAAATTCAATGTATCAATTTCAACGTTATCAAGGGGACTTGCATCACTTTTACAAAAAGAGCTACTTCTAAAAGAAAATGAGATTTACTCAATCCATTATAGATTGATTGCGTATATGAGATTAAAAGCTGAGTGTGATTATGGTACAGCCATTCATGAAACAAAAATAAAATAGCACCAAATCATTATATTCTAATCTCTTGAATTTTGTTTGAAGCCCGGTAGTGTAGCGGCAAGCATAGGGGCCCCTGGAGCCTTTGACCCCAGTTCGAGTCTGGGCCGGGCTATTTTTTAATTATCTAGAAGCCTGTGCAACTCTTTCTAATTCGTTCTTTTTCTTTATGGATGGTGCACTTGGATCATTATTTGCAGCAAGAATCAAATGTTCAGCTATATACTCCTCTATGGGTTTTGGATTTGAAAATGTTGCCTCCTTGATTGCATCTGCAATAAATCGTAATGCTAAGTCAACTCTTCGTAATGGTGCAACATCAACTGATACATGATAAACAGTTCCTCCATATACAATTCTGGTGGTATCCTCATTTGGAGCAGAGTTTTCAACAGCCCTAACAAGAACCTCAACAGGATTTTTACCCGTCTTTAAATTAATTATCTCAAAAGCAATTTTTACAATATTTAATGAATGATGTTTTTTTCCACCCTGTCTACCTGTATTTTTTGCATATTTTTTTCCAAAATGCATTAATTTGTTTGCAAGTCTTTCAACAATATTGACTTGCCCTTTATTGTATCTCTTTAATGCTGAACGACCAAAATCCAAAGGAATTATAGTCTGTTTTAGAGATATTGCAGTTTTAAGTCCAATATCTTTAATTTCAATCTCAGTTGTATCCCATTTTCTAAATAAGAGTAATTTTTGTTCTGACAATTCTATCTCCTTGGTTTCTCTTTCTTACCTAAGACTAATTCACGTAATGAAGTATTATTCACTTTGAAAATTTTAAAACGAACCCCTGGAATGTCTCCCATTGCACCACCTTGTGTTGCACCCATACCTTCAACATGAACTTCATCATGTTCATCAACAAAATTCATTGCACCATCACGTGGTAAAAATGCAGTTATAGATTTACCATTTTTTATTAATTGTACTCTCACACATTTTCTAACAGCAGAGTTTGGTTGTTTTGCCTCAACACCCACCTTTTCGAGAACAATTCCCTTTGCTTGTGGAGAACCTGCAAATGGATTAGATTTCTTATCTAATCCAAGCTTTCTTCTTTTGTATGTGGAAATAGCCCAACGTTGTTTCTTCCTTTTTTCTTTAAGATCTCTTCCTGCAAATAATCCAAGTGGTGATTTCGCCATTTACTACCACTCGATAGGTTCCTGATTATTAGTTATCATTACATTTGTTATTTGAAAATATCTTCTTGCAAGTAATCTTGCTTTTTCTGCATTGCGACCTTCTCTTCCAACAACAACACCCTTCTTTGCAGGATCAACTGTTACTATGGCTTGAAAAGTGCCATCTAATCGTTCAGAAATTTTAATTTCAGTTATGTATTTTTCATTTAAAACATTTTTTAGGAATCGTTCTGGGTCATCTGAGTATTCAACTAATTCAACATTTCTATTAATTTTAGATTGTAATGTTTTGATATGAGAACCACCCTTACCTATAGCCAATCCCATTTTTCCTTCATTGACAACAAAGATCAATCTATCTAATTTCTCATCTTCCACACAATCTCTAGCTGTTGCTTTAGTTATGTTTTGAAATAAAGACATTAAACGCATCTGATCAGTTGTTAACTTTATTTCTTGTGTCATAGTTTATCTTAATTAATCAAAAAATTTTTGTGTCTCATTTAAACCTTGATTGGTTTTGATTGCTAGAAAGGTATTTAACAACATGATTAAGATTCAGATTCTTTTTTTAGTGACGTAACATCACTTTGAGATATTTGTGGAAGTGAGATTGAAGAAACTCTAAATTGCAACCCACATAACTTTCCAAGATTTACCGATGTGCCGTCAAATGTTAGTGTTGGAATTTTAGATTTTTTTGCAGAAGATTCTATTTTTTCACGAATTTCTGTTTGCATTGAATTTGATAAAACTAGAAGTTTTGAATTAGAAATAGAATTCAAAACTTGTTTAGTCCCTAAAATGCACTGGTTTTCTTTTATAGCATCTTTCAATGTCTTTTCTAGTAATTTTTGCATCATTATACCTTGTAAGATCAACTGAATATTTGTGACTTATAGATTTATTGACGTCAGTATCCACGGCTGTTCCTATCTGGCTTGTCAATATTTGGATTTCTAAAACCATGTTTTTCCATCATATGGTTTAAAAATCGTATGTCATTATCAAAACGTTCACCACATATGGAACAATCTGTCATAAATTGACGTTAAATCTAGTGCATATAGTTGTTATATGAAGATGCCAGCACTACTGCTTCCCAAGTTCTCTCGAACCTTAGTAACACAGCAGCGACATTGGGTTTGACTTCCAGGTTCGGAATGGGACTGGGTCGCACCCCAACGCTATGACCGGCTTGGATTACTTTTGATGTATGGTATCTATTAAGGTAACGAAATTTCCACTAATTTCTAAAAATATTAAAAATAAATCGTTTCATAGAAGTATAAATTAAAGAAAATAACGAATTCGATATGACTCATCGTGTAGCGGTTTTAGATAAAGAATTATGTCAGCCTAAAAAATGCGGGTTAGAATGCATCAAATACTGTCCAGTCAACAAATCTGGCGCAGATTGTATTGTGCTTAATGAAGAAACAAAAAAGGCACAGATTGATGAGGATATTTGTAACGGATGTGGAATTTGTGTTAAAGTTTGTCCATTTGATGCAATCACAATTGTAAATTTAGCAAGTGAGCTATCAACTGATAAAATTCATCAGTATGGAATCAACTCATTCAGACTTTACAAACTACCAAATCCAAAAAAAGGCGAAGTCGTTGGACTTTTGGGTAGAAATGGAATGGGAAAAAGCACAGTGGTTAATATCTTATCAGGTAATTTGAAACCAAATCTTGGCAACTATTCTGAACCACCAGAATGGGACGACATCTTAAATTTCTATAAAGGTACAGAGTTAAAATCTCATTTTGAACAGATTAAAAATGGAAACATCCGTGCGTCGATTAAACCACAACAAGTTCATAATGTTGTAAATGCATTTGATGGCACCGGAAAAGAACTTTTAGAAAAATATGATGAACGTGGTGTATCACGAGAATTAATAAAAAAGTTAGATCTAGAGAATTCTGTTGCACAGAATCTAAACGAATTGAGTGGAGGAGAGCTACAAAGATTGGCGGTTGCTGTTTCTGCTTCTAAGGATGCAGATTTCTATTTCTTTGATGAGCCCTCATCATACAATGACGTATTTCAAAGAGCAGGTGTTGCACGTGTTATTCACAGTTTAGCAGAATTAGGAAAAAGTGTTATGGTTGTAGAGCATGACCTTACACTATTAGATTACTTGAGTGATTATATTGAAATTCTATACGGTGTTCCAGCTGCATATGGAATTGTTTCAAGTGTACTATCAACAAAGGTTGGGATTAATGTGTTTCTGGATGGATATTTACCATCTGAAAATGTTAGGTTTAGAGATAAAAAATTCACATTTGATGCATCAACTTCAACAGATGAAATTCAGCAGGGAGATGTCGTTGTATCATACCCAAAACTAGAAAAAAAATATTCTTCTTTTTCAGTATCAATTGAACCTGGTGAGGTAAGAAAGGGTGATCTACTAGGTATTATGGGTGCTAATGCACTTGGAAAAACCACACTGATGAAAATGATTGCAGGTGTTGAAAAACCAGATTTAGGCTCTGTTGATCAGAAAGTAAAAATTTCATACAAACCCCAATATCTAACAAATGACATTGATGTAGAAGTGGTTACAATATTGGATAAAGCGAATGGGAATCCAATAGAAGGTAGCTCAGAAGAAGAGCAAATTACTGAGCCACTTAAAATAAAAAAATTGTATAATAAATCAATGATGAACTTATCTGGTGGGGAGTTGCAAAAAGTTGCTGTAGCCACATGCCTTTTGCAAAAAGTTGATCTGTACGCACTTGATGAGCCATCAGCATTTTTGGATGTTGAAGATAGAATTGCTGTTGGAAAGTTTCTTCAAAAGTTTTGTCGTTCTTTTGGTAAATCTGCTATTGTGATTGACCATGACCTTCAATTAATGGACTTGGTATCAGACTCTATGGTTATTTTTGAAGGTACGTCTAGTGTGGAAGGATTTGCAACACCCCCACTGCCAAAAATTGATGCTATGAATAGATTCCTCAAGTCGTTAGACATCACATTCCGTCGTGATGAAAAAAGTAATCGGCCTAGGGTTAACAAGGATGGAAGTAGACTTGACAAAGACCAAAAAGGTAGCTACAACTATTATTATAAAAAATGACAAGAATGCTAAAAAAAGCATTAGAGCACATACTCACAGAAAAAGAAAGTGAGCAATTGGTCTCAGCTTTTGATCAAATTGGTGATATAATTATAGTGAGGATTCCAGATTCATTAATTCCAAAAAAGAAGATTATCGGAAAAGCATTGTTAGAACAAGTAAAAACAGCAAATTCGGTGTTTTACCAATCGTCTCCTGTAGAAGGTGATTTTCGTACAAGAAACCTGGAGCTAATCATTGGTGATAAAAAAACAGAGACTGAGTATAAAGAAAATGGTTGTCGATTCATAGTTGATGTTGAAAAAGCATTTTTCTCTCCACGTCTTTCAACTGAAAGGGAAAGAATTTCAAATCTTGTAAATGATGATGATGTCATAGTCAACATGTTTGGTGGTGTTGGTATGTTCTCTTTACTTGCCGCCAAGAAAAAATCGTGTACTGTTTACAATATAGACATCAATCCAATAGCCTCAAAACTATGTGAAGAGAATATCAAAATAAACAAACTCAAAGGCAAGGTCATTTCGCTCAATGGAGACTCGACAGTAATCATTGAAGATAGATTACAAGAAAAAGCTGACCGTGTCTTAATGCTACTACCAGAGCGATCAGATGAATTTTTAGATGTTGCAATTTCATCATTAAAAAAAAATGGTGTAGTTCACTATTATTCTCATATTCATGCTGAAAAAAAACAGGATGCAGCAAAATTATCTGAAGAGCATTTTCTAAGTGTAAATAAAATACAAGCAAGGATTACATCATCACGAGTTGTCAGACCAGTTGGTCCACGATTTTATCAAACTGTTGTGGATGCAGAAATTCAAAAAAATTAGTTGTCGTCATCAAGTATAGATGATGTTGGTTTTGCAGAAGTAGTAGCCATCATATATCCAATCCAAGATACAACACCAAGTATGCCGCCAACAATCATAAGAATAGTTAGTTGTAAAACAATCGGACTCCATTCAGATAGCATTAATAGATAGGCATAAAGGAAAAAACCACCTATTGCCAAAACAAAAATCATTATACCTATGCCACGACGTCTTTGCATGTCAATGCAAATAAATTCAGTTATTTAATTGAAGCTAGAATTCTATTGCCATCATATATGCATCTTCTCCATCACGATAATATGACTTCAATCGTTGCAGTACAGACATGCCTAATCGTTCATAAAGCCTTACTGCGTCAGTGTTACTACATCTAACTTCAAGATACATCTCATCACACTGCTTTTCTTTAACACCTTTGAATGCCTCTTCAACAAGGGCACTACCAATTCCATTGCCACGAAAATCATCTAGAACAGCAACAGATACTACATGCCCTTTTTTTACAAATCCCAGTCTCTTAAAATTTGAAAATCCAAATTCAGATTTACACATTATATACCCTACATACACGTCAACATTTTCTGCGATAAGAAAAGATTCTGGCATTTCAGCTAGTAAGCTCTCATAAAAATAATCAGAGTAATGCTCTGGCAGTGTTTTCATATTAATCTCCATAACAGAGATCATATCAGAAGGTTCACATCTTCGTATTATAGTTCCGTTAAATTGTCTTAAAATAACCTGCATAAAATAAGTACTAAAAGCAATTATTTAATTCTAAGCTGGAAAAGCAATTATTGGATTAATTTTAATCATTCACTATGATAGAGCCCACTCAGGAAGAGATTCAAAATACTGTCTCATCATTCTTTGATATTTCTGATACAGAAATCTCACTAACCAAAATGAAATTCCGTTTTCGAAATAGTGACTTTAAAGAAAAATTTGTAAAATTAACACAGGTATTAGAAACAAGAAATCTTGTTTGTGTCTTAGAGAGACAAAATAATGGAGTTTTTCTTGTAGTCTCAAAATTTCCTCCATTAAAACAACGAAAATGGCTATCAAAAACATGGACACCCAGAATTCTTTTTGCAGTAACAGTGACAATGGTCTTAATTGATGGATTTTTTAGAACTGCAGGACTTAACACCTTCATGCCAATTGGTGACCCACTTGGTGTTGCAATTCTTTATGCATGGGCTTTGATTGGAATTTTAGGTGTACATGAAGCAGGACATCTTTTTGCTGCAAAATGGCATAAAATTAAAACAACTTGGCCATATTTCATACCAGGTGTTCCAGTCTTTGGAATTCCAACATTTGGTGCATTCATTCAATCAAGAGGCTTGACAGTAAATCGTGATATTTTATTTGACATTGCAATTGCAGGACCAATAGCAGGTTTAGTTGTTGCAATTGTTGTTGCAGCTTTTGGTGCATACACATCACCTGTGATTGATAGTCAAATTGCAGAACAAATGTTTGGTACATCACAATTGATTCAATTGAATGAAAATTTGATTATGATAGGAATGCTTGAACTATTTGACAAGAATGGAGATGACGTTGAAGTGATAATGTCACCAATCATGTTTGCGGCATGGCTTGGATTTTTAATTACATTTTTGAATCTTCTGCCGGCTTGGCAATTAGATGGTGGTCATATGTCTCGTGTTCTTCTAGGTCAGAAATGGCATAAAATTGCTACATACGCAAGCATGGGTGTTCTTGTTCTGCTAAATTATTGGATGATGGCTGTGTTAATTTTAATTTTAAGTTCACGGAGTAAAGATGCGCAACCACTAGATGATATTTCACCTCTTTCAAAAAATAGAAAACTGATTTACATTGTAGTTATAGTGCTGGCAATTCTTTGTGCCCCACTCCCAAACTCATTTTTCATGTAAGAGGACGCGTGCGCCATCATCAACAACTTCGACTTTTTGCCTCTGACCCAAATTTTTTAGGATATAATCCATGGATTTTTTCACACCACCTATATGTACAATATCGAGTTTTTTTAGATAAATTTCAGGAAGTATTGAAACTAAACCGACTTGAAACTTTTTTTGGATTTCAGACAGATACAGCAAGTTTTCCATACCGTCTATGTATTTTGATGCATTTTTTACTCGTTCGATTGTTAGTCTACCATCAATAAACTGCTGAAATGCATCAGAACCAATTCCGTTTAGACATTCTGCCAGTAATATGACAAAACCTTGATTCTTCACCACACTATGACAGTTCCAGATAGATCTTAAAGATCCATTCAGTGTCTTATTACTTGCGGTCTTTCCTGTGCTAACAATCATCGTTCGCTGATGCTCAAGTGTTTTTATCGATGAATTTGCAAATGATTGTGAAAGTGATTCTGTATTCTTTGGATGTCCTATAGAGAAATCAGATATTCCATTTGAATTGGAAATGATTTCAATTGAAGATATTTCAAAGTTATCAACGAATTTTTCAGCAACCTGCATATTGCTTCCCACCTTTCCAGGTATTGGCAAATCACCATTTCTCTTTTTGAATGCATCAAGCATATCTGGTTTTCCAAATTGTCTAAGTAATCTTGTGGAAATTGTTTCAAAACCAAATAATCCATCAAATTCCATTTCAGCCATAAATGTCAAATTTGAATTTGATAACTCATCATCATCAAATTCATTGATTAAGATGTTTTCAGGATTATTTGCTTTCACTAGTGACATTGTTTTCTTATCTACAAGAAGCTTAGGATTTGAAAAAGAATTTTCTTCACATTTTTGAAAAATCTTTGTTAGTATTTTCTGAACCGAGTCAGTGTAATTTAAAATTGCAATCTCAATTGGTTTTGATAAATCAAAGCCATCAAGCTTTTCGTTTATTTTTGATTCCTCAAGTGTTGGATTTTCTTGAGGTGTTTTTTCATTAAGATTTTCTGCCTGTATATCTAAAACCACTTCATTCTGACCATAATTTAACCAAATTTCAGGCATGATTTATCCATAATACAAACCAAAATAAATACAGTTAACTAAATTTTGGTATGGAGTTTGTTAAAGAGTTTGCAACATTTCTCTTTGAAAAGAAGATAATCAGGTTCGGAGATTTCACTTTGGCGAGCGGAAATAAGAGTCCATATTATATAGATCTTAGACTGGTTCCAAGTTTTCCACACGAATATCGAAAAATGATCAAAGGATTACAAAATTTAATTGCAGACGATATAGGGTTTGAAAACTTTCACTCACTGGTGTCAGTTCCAACAGGAGGATTGATAGTTGCAGCATCTCTTGCAACTGAAATTGTAAAACCACTCATCTATGTTAGAAAACAAGCAAAAGAACATGGAACGGGTAAAGCAGTTGAGGGTGTAACTTGCCAAGATATGAAACTGCTAATGATTGAGGATGTTGTGACAAGTGGTGGTTCGGTTATCAACGCAATAAAATCAATAAGAGATGAAAAAATGGTTGTAACAGATACATATGCAATAGTTGACAGGATGGAAGGAGCAACACAAGCATTACAAGCCGAAGGTGTGAAACTTCATAGTCTTTTGACAATTAATGACATTGTGCAAATCTTATTTGAGCAAAAATTAATCACCGAAGATTTACTAAAGCAGGTTCAAGATAGAATAAATTAAAGGCAGCTCAGACAAATGCCTTCACATCATTTTTCAGATATAACTCTGATTCTTCATTGCAGCCGTTCATTGTATAGTATAACCTGTTTTAAAATTAACCTGATTAATTAAAAATGGGCCCGAAGGGCTTCGATCCCTTGGCTCCTCGGTTATGAGCCGAGTACTCTACTAGGCTGAGTTACGGGCCCTAAAAAAAATAATTATTTCTTGGTAAAAAGTGTTAGAATCTAACAGTAAGATTCGTAGCAACTATCTAACAAGAGATTTTGTGCTGAAATAGATTTTTCTGCTGTAGATAACATAATTGAATCATCGATACTAGTATTATTGATGATTTTTTGCCAGGATGCTGCATGTATGATGTCGGCAGTCATGTGTTCTTCAAAGTATTCTATTGCGTCCTTGGAATCTATGCCGTAGAACTCTTTCAATCCTTCTAGTTTGGTTTTACTTACTTTGGGAATTTCTTTTTCAAAGGCATACATTGCACATGCACCCTTATCAAAGGAGTCCATAAGTGAGCCCAAATTGGATACTGCAATTTTGGTTTTTTCAAGACCTTCATAGTCTTGTAATTCTGATTCAGAGATTCCCATAGAATCTGCAAATTTCTCCCATAGAGGAATATGCTCTGACTCATCTTTCATGTTCTGAATTAACTCATCTTTCATATCTGAAGTTGCACCCTGAACCAGTGGTTCCATGAATTGTGGAACCTGTTTCACTAACTGGTAGTATTCTTTAGAATAACCTTTGAGTGAATCAAGTTGCAGTTTTCCATCAGACCACATCTGATAGAATGGATGTTTTAATAGACTTCGCCCCTCAATGATCTGATCGATGCTTTTGACTAGCGATGTCATAAATTCTGTTCTTAGAAATAGATAAAAAACCTTTGTGATTTACAAAAAGTTTTATGGATTGTTGTATCCAAGAGTTTTAGCTCCTGTAGTGTAGTCCGGTCAAGCATTTAGGCCTTTCACGCCTGAGACTCGGGTTCGAATCCCGACGGGAGCATACAGTTTTTTTAATTTTTCAACAAAGTTTAATATTCTGTTTAGAAAGATGTTGATCAGATATTTTTGGACAGAAAGAACCTGGAGATTAATCCGCTTCGCGAACATTATAATGAATACATTGAAAAAATTAATTCTGCACTGGATGATGAATTAGGATTATATTCACAATCAGAGTTTTGTGAACCGTTAAAATTTGCAATAGAAGGTGGAAAACGTATAAGACCAATAATTCTTCTTTTGGCTTCAGAAAGTGTCGGTAAAATTGATGAGAATGCTTTCGCTTGTGCGTGTGCAATTGAATTACTTCATACAGAGTCTGTAATACATGATGATATCATTGATAACGAAATCAAGCGTAGAGAAAAAGATCCTTTTCACATTAAATTTGGTTATAACACAAGCGTTCTGACAGGCGACTTTGTCTTAGGCTTAATTCTTAACATTTCATCAAGGCTAGACAATCCAAGAATCACAAAAGATTTGGCTACTGCTGCAATGCTTATGAGTGAAGGAGAAATTCTAGAGGGTAAGTTAGAGGAAAGTGAGGATGTTACATTTGATGACTATCTCAAGGTGATGGAGTACAAAACTGCCACTGCGTTTGAAATGGCAGCAAAACTTGGTGCAATAATTGCTGGTGGTTCTGAGGAACAAATAACCTCATTAGCTGAATATGGAAAAAATATTGGTATTGCATATCAGATCCGTGATGACTTGATTGACTGGAAAAATGAAGACAAGCTATTCAATCTATTAATTAAGAAAAGCTCTGATCCTCGAGTAGTTTTCAATAAAATGGAAGAGATGCTAAAAAAGTATTCAGGTCGCGCAATAGATAGTTTAAGAAAAATCAACGAGTCTGAAGCGAGAGATAGTCTGGAAAGCCTAGTGAAAATTACTGACAGTACAAAATTCGAATAATCAGATTTTTGGTTTTCCACGTTTTCTTTTAATTTTCGGTCTACGAGGGTTATCTCATAATTACCATATACTTCTTAAGGATAAGCAAATCAAAAAAACAAAAATGCCACCTAAAGGAGCAAATCTCTTAGAATATAGCGACGAAGGGCGGGATATTCTTTCAAAATTATCTAGCGCCCCACTTGAAGGATTTGCAACACATGCTGTTAATGCAAGTATAACTGAATTTATGAAAGATGCAACAACTACGGTTGAAAAAGGACATCTCTATCTTTTATGGCACTTGATCAACGTTGAAGAATCACTAGAAGATGTCGCAGAAAATGCAATTATTGATGGAGGATACGATGAAGGGATTGATGCATATCTAATAGATTTTGAAGAAAAAAGGATAAGGCTATTCCAATCAAAATACGGCATCTCACACTCTATTGGAGAAATTGACAAATTTGTTCAGGATGTAGAACGGCTAAAAGAAAAAGATCAATCCAAACTAAAGCGAGATGAGCTGCAATATCTTTGGAAGTACCTCAATGATAAGAAGATGAAAGTTGAGCTGGTTTACATAACTGACCAGTTTGTTGACGATTACCGAAATAACAAAGTTAGAGTGATGGGTAGGCAACAGGTATACGAAACCCTCTGGCAACGCATCAAAAAACCAGCAAAAGGTCAAAATGCAAGTTTAAGAATTCTCAAGCAGCCACTCGAGCACAAAAATTCAATGGTTTGTGTTGTTTCTGCATTTGATTTGGCGGAACTGGTAGAGAAAAATGAACATTATATTTTTGAATCAAATATTAGAAAGCATTTGGGTGGAAAGGGTTCCATTAATAAAAAAATATCAAAAACACTTGAGGATGATCCTCATAATTTCTTTGAATGGAACAATGGAATTACCATTACAGTAGATGATCTATCAATCAAAAATAACCAACTCAATCTAAAAGGGGCACAGATAGTGAATGGCGCACAAACATCTAAGAGTGTTTTAGATAAGAAAAAGAAAGCCACCAATTTAGATGCAGAAGTTTTAGTAACTATTATCAAAACCAAGAATGAAGAACATCAAAGACGTATTACAAAATATAGAAATTCCCAAAATGCAATTAAAGGCAAAGATTATGTCTCACTACAGGATTACTTCATATCAATTCATCATATGCTTGAAAGATTTGATTATTTCTTTGAGCATCAACAAGGTTCCTGGCTGAATCTCTCTTCATCTGAAAAAATAAGATACAACGGAGATGATATCTATAACAAATATCTTCCAGAAACAAAAGATCGATGCAGAATAAAAGACGATTCTGCAATAGCATCATTTGTTTCATATTTTGAGCAAAAGCCAAACGAAGTCTATGGTGGAATTGGAAAATATCTTCCAACTGGTGCAAAATATGAGACAGTCTTTAATGATGAATTGAGATGTGATTACAGATATTTCTTGTTTCCACATTTGATTCGTGAATATGCAAAAAATAAGCTCGGATATGACAGAAAGAACACTCAAAATAAAAACAAACGATATGCTCAGAGTCTATTTGTGGCTGTCACTGCAAGAATTATTCATAAAAACATACTAGATGAAAATGATGATTTTAAGAATAATATCAACGAATTGGAGAAGATTATGCAGAATTTTGGATTATGTAAAAAAGTTCTAATTGTAACAGACAAAGTGATTACAAAATTTCTTGAAGACTCTGCAGTGGAAGCAAAAATAGAAGAATCTAATACTGCACATAACTTCTTTTCAAACCAAGTTTATGGTCATGATATGCTCAAAATAATAGATAGAAAAATTAGACAAGAGCAAAACGAAATTGATTACATCAAAAAAACAGTTTCTGGTGTTTAATAATCTAATACAGTAACAATCCAGCCAGTGTAAAATCTTGCAGGAGGTTACATTGACCAGATTATTACCGATCACAATAGAAAATGGTAGTATTTAACATCATTTTCACAAATGGTTTTATAACCAAATTCTTTACTCAAATTTGAAATGACTGAAAAGTGTTCTGTTTGTAATAATCAGATTAGTCTGCAGTACAAGCCAATGGATGAATGGAAAATTAAAGGCTCACTGTGTAGTAAATGCTATTCACAAAAACTTGAAGAGCATTATCCAGGTAAACACATTAGAACAAACAGACTAAATACTGAATAGTATTATTCAGTCTTTGAATATTTGTGACGATTAAGACAGTTCCATGCGAGTGAATCATCTTTTACTTCATCTTCTGTCAGAAATTTAATGTCTGAAAGTGTTTTTTTCTTTTTAGAGTAATTCAGTTGAGTACTTAGAAAACTTTTGCAATCACAAACTTCGTACATGCAATCAGCATTTTCTTCATCATGATCATCTTTTCTATGACCACAATTACAAACGTCTTTATCTTTTACTTCATCTATTTGCTTTTCTTTATACGCCCCAAACCTCAAGTATGCTGTACCATCATGCCCTTTTTTGAATCGTTCATAATTCTCTGATTTTGGTAGAACTTTGTAAAAATACTTGTTTGTGTCAGGTTTTCTAGAGTCTGCACCCATGACAAACCAATATTCATCGCCGATCTCAATAAATCGAATTTTGATCGAGTGATCATTCCAGAAATGCATTGTTTCTAACCAAAGTTTTGATGCAGGTTTGAATTCTGGATAGATTAAAACAATGTTCATTCTGACATCAAAATATCGATATCCAACCCCCAAAAACTCATTATCCCATTTAATTATCGAGTTTTCGACCACATTTCACAAAGTAAAAAATACCTATTTATCTGATCTGAGATAATCAAGCAATACTATTATATCACATATTGAGATTTATTTTAACAATGACCTATAGAAGTAGTATGCAAATAGTCGCTGATATGCTATATCAGACAGAGCAGTGTGGTCAAGAGGGCATTAAAACAACATCACTTCTTACAAAGGCAAATCTTTCACATTCTAGATTAGAAAAATTTGTGAAGAATTTGACAGGTGCTGGATTAATTAACAGAATAGAATTTGACGGAAAAAATGTTTTTGTTATTACTCCAAAAGGAAAACAGTATCTTGAGTCCTACAAACAATTTTCAGAACTTGCAGGAACATTTGGTCTAGAGTTATAGAATTATTTTCTGGATTTCTTACGTCTTTCACGTCTTAGTCTTTGTTGTTCTTTTCTACTTTTATAAGAACCATATATTATCACGGCTATAGCCCCAGCTATAGAAGCATAAAATAAAGCAATAAATGGTTGAGGACGTATTGTTCCATCTGGTGATATAAATGCAATTGCCATACCGACGAACATCATGCCTAGAATGACCATCATGTATTTATCCATTAAGAGGAGTAAATCATTAAATCATTTATCTGTTTTATCCTAGTATAGTCATGACAAAACTACTTGAGTTAATCGGTCTTGGATTGATTGGCGGAACAATCTATTCATTTCTTGGTATGGGTGAATCAGAACTTCGATGGCCAGTATTTTGGGGGTGTGCAATGGGTGCACTTGCAATCATTGTTTATAGAAAACGAAAACGCCAGAAATTGGATCAAGACAAAAATAATTGAACAATGAAAATTAAACCGACAGATCTATTAAGGAGAAATGAAGGTAAGTTTTGGGGAGAATGGAAGAAAAATCTATTGAGTGGTGGAGAGGACTCGGCGAAGAACTTGAAGTTGACATTGAAACCATCATGGATGAAAATTCTTAACTCATAACAATTTTATAAAAATTACAAGCCTCGAATGGGATTCGATCCCATGACCTAACGCTTACGAGGCGTTCGCTCTACCAGGCTGAGCTATCGAGGCACGAACGATTTCTGCTCAGAGTTTATAAAAAGCCTTTCTGGCTATGATGGAGTGAAAATATCTATTTCTGGTATAAGAGGCGTATATGGAAGTGATTTATCTGCAAAAGATGTATTCAATTTTTGTAGTAACTTTTCTAATTTGATTAAATCAGGAAAATGTGTTATCGGAAGAGATACTAGACCTACAGGAAAGATCATCCTCGAAAATGTTTCTGCAGCATTGATGCAAAATGGAATTAATGTATATAATCTAGAGATGGTTCCTACACCAGTAGTATTTAGAGAGGCTAAAAAATATGGTGCAGGTATAGTTGTTACGTCATCACATAATCCAATAGAGTCTAATGGCCTAAAATTCATTTTGGAAGGAAGAGGAATTACTGAAAATGAATTAGATGTTGTAAAAATAGTTCAGACTACAAAAAAAGAAAAATTTGGAAAAGAAACTAAAATTAAATCAGATTATGTATCAGATGCAATAAAAATTATTGGACAAATCAAAAATAAACAGGACGTAACGGTTGACATAGGTGGTGGTGCTGCAAGAAACATAGCACCACTTCTTTTAGAAAAAATCGGTTGTACTGTTAAATCAATTAATGAGAATCTGGAGAATTCAACAAGGGGTCCAGATCCAACTACAGATAATCTTTCTGAATTAATCAAAAATACAAAAAAAATTGGATTTGCATTTGATTTAGATTCAGATAGATTGATTATAGTAAATGATGGAAAAAAGAGATCTTCAGATATAACACTAGGTTTGGGTATTGTAAAGGCAATGCAATTAGGTTACAAAAAATTTGTTCTAAGTATAGATAGTAGTCTTGGTATTGAAAAATACATTTTACAACATGGAGGGCAAGTTTGGAAATCGAAAGTAGGTGAAGCAAATGTTGTTCAACAAATTATAATGAACAATGCTGATGCAGGTGGAGAAGGCAGTAGTGGTGGATTCATCCTACCAGAATTTAATATGTGTAGAGATGGAATCTTAACAAGTGGGCTTATTGCATCTATGTTTGACCAGAAATATTTTCAAGAGGCTATAGATTTTTTTGAGAATTATTTTCAGATTAGAACAAAAATTCCAATACCATCTATATCACATGATAGAACCATTGAAAGAATAATAGAGAAGTTACAGGTTGAAAATGAAGTTGAATTACTTGATGGCGTTAAAATTATGGTAAATGACAATAGTTGGGCCTTAATACGTAAATCAAATACTGAGGATATTATTCGCTTATCAGTAGAATCAAATGATCTAGATTTTCTAAAAGATAAACAAAGAGAAATAACAGATTTGGTAAATGAAAGCTATGAAGAAATTAAATGAAAAAGATATTATAAAAATATTTCAAAAGAAAAAATTCATTCCAGAAGATATTGAAATTTTTCATCTTGGAAATCAAATGTGTGCCTCAAATATAGATACTCTAGTTGAAAGCACTGACGTTCCACCAAAATCAAATTTTATTGACATTGCAAGAAAAAGTATTGTTTCTAGTGTAAGTGATTTCGCAGCAAAAGGAATTATACCAAAGTTTTGCATGATTTCTGTCACAATTCCAAAAAAAATTTCAAAAAAACATGTTATTGAATTATCGATAGGATTCAAAAAAGCATGTAAAGAATTTTCATTAGAGTTTCTAGGTGGAGATACTAATGCGGGTAAAGAGATTGTGATCAGTGTAGTATTATTTGGAAAAGCAGAAAAAACTGTGCCTAGAAGTGGAGCAAAAAATGGTGATGTTATCCTTACAACTGGTCCTTTTGGGTACACATCTTCTGCGCTAGAAATATTGCTAAAAAAGAAAAAATCTACGCTGAGATTTCGAAATTTGGCAAAAACTAGATTTTTTCACCCAAACCCTAGATTAGAATTTGGAATCTTATGCAAACATCTTCTTACATCATCCATTGATTCAAGTGATGGACTTTCCGCATGTCTTCAAGAGTTATCATATAGCAGTAAAAAGCGATTTGTAATAACTGAATTTCCTGTAAAAGATGATGTAAAAGATTTTGTAAAAACTAATAGACTGGATCTAAAAGACATCGTATTCAATGGAGGAGAAGAGTTTGAGTTAGTATGTACTACTCCCTCAAAAAATTTAGAAAAAGTAAAAAAAATTGCTAAGAAATTAAAGATTAGTCTTTATGAAATTGGATTTGTGACAAAAGGGAAACATCTTGTTCTGGAAAATAATGGAAAACAACACAGGATTACAGATAGTGGTTGGTCACATTTTTCATAAATTGATGTGATTTTAGGCATTGTTTTATAAAGCCAGAAAATTTGGTGAATTCAATGTCTGAAACTGTTGAAACTGAAGAATCAAACCAAGTTGTGGAGCCAACACAGCAATCTGAAGTTGAGCAGAAATCTGAAGTTGAGCAGAAATCTGAAGTTGAGCAGCAATCTGAAGCAAAATCTGAAGCAAAATCTGAAACAAAAGATGAAATTAAAACTATCACTAAAGAAACTCAAAAGACTCAAGTTGAGGAAAAGTGGTGTATTGCACATATTTACAGTAGTTACAACAATACTATAATCCATATAACTGATCTAACTGGTGGTGAAACTGTAGCAATAAGTTCTGGTGGTCACCATGTAAATGCAGATAGATATGAATCATCTCCATTTGCAGCAATGAAGGCTGCTAATGTTGTTGCTGAATCTGCTAAATCAAAAGGATTCACATCTTTACATATTAGAGTAAGAGCAGTTGGTGGTGTTGGTTCAAGAGTACCTGGACCTGGAGCACAAGCTGCAATTAGAGCGCTTGCAAGAGGAGGATTCAGAATTGGAAAAATTGATGACGTTACACCTATTCCTCATGACACTACAAGAAAGAAGGGTGGAAAAAGGGGAAGAAGAGTTTAATTCATTTCAATAAGCTTCAACTTTACATTACAATCATTACTTTCAAAAAACTTCGATAAAAAATTAATAAATTTTTCTTGTGGTTTGCTGCCCTTTGATTTTTTTAAAAGATCAGCAAATTCATCTTCTATAGAAAGATGAAGATTTGGCTTTAGTATCAAATCAAAAAATGTCCAACCAAATTTTGACATTGGTTCTCCTAACAGATACCCATCAGTTACTTGACATTCACTTTCAAGTTTCCCAATAGCTTTCCTAAGAAGTAATATGTCGTCATTATAATTGGTTGTACCAATTTGAATATAATATGTCATTGATTGTCAGTTGATTCTGATTTATGCTTAAACTTATCTGTAATGGAGACAAATTTACCATCTTGTTCAACGTTGATCTTATTTTGCATTCTAATATTGATACCAACAGAACGGAATAGTATCAATAATTTTCCACCATCCAGAACTTCATTTATATCTCCAGAAGCAATTAATTCCCCAAGTTTTTCAATGATAATTTTTGATTGGTCAGGAAATTGTGATTCTGCATTTTGTAATACCTCCATCCCTCTATAGCCCAAGTTTTTTACAACATAATCTCTTGAAGTAACCTGTTCTGTTGCAATATCTGATTTCTGTTCAGACTCCTTTTGTTTTTCTTGAAATGAAAGGTTTTTTTGCATTTCAGCAAGACGTTTTGCCTTTAAGATTTCTAACTCTTTGTCTTCTTCATTCAACCCTTAATCACACCAATTGGTACCAATTTTGCAACTTTAGTGGCTATGCCAAGTTCATGTGAAACATTGACTACGGAATCTACATTTTTGTAAGCTTCAGGTGTTTCTTCTACCACACCATCACGGGTAAGTGATTTTATAAAAATACCTTTATCCTTGAGAGATTTTTTTACCTGATCTTCAGTAAAGTCTCTTCGTGCTTTTGAGCGTGACATCATTCTACCAGCACCATGGGCTGTAGAACCGAAACTTCTCTTCATCGAGTCTTCTTGTCCTAATAGAATCCAGCTTCCAGTTCCCATAGAACCAGGTACTAGAACTGGTTGACCCAAATCACGATATTTTAATGGTACTTCATCTAAATTAGCTGGAAAAGCTCTAGTTGCCCCTTTTCTATGTACAACCACTTGCTTATGTTTACCATCAATTTTGTGTTTTTCAACTTTAGCAATATTATGTGCTACATCATACACTAATTTCATATCAAGATCAGATTCGGTTTGATTAAATACTCGTTCAAAAGATTTTCTTGTCCAATGTGTAATCATTTGCCTATTACTCCAAGCATAATTTAATGCTGCAAACATTGCCGCCCTATATGATTCACCTTCCTCCGATGTATTTGGAACGCAAGCCAATTCTCGATCAGCTAAATTAATTTTATACTTACTTTGAGCCTGTTCTGAAATTCTTAAATAATCACTGCAAACTTGGTGGCCAAATCCACGTGAACCACAATGAATTAGTATGGTAACATTTCCTTTTTGAATACCCATTCTTTTTGCAGCCTCTTCATCATGAATCTCTTCTACTTTTTGAACTTCAAGAAAATGATTCCCTGAACCAAGACTTCCAAGTTGTGGTGCTCCACGTTTTCTCGCTTTATCGGAAACTTTGTTAGGATCTGCATTTGCCATCTGCCCATTCTCTTCACAAACATCTGCATCATCATTTGTTCCATAGCCATTATCAATTGCCCATTTTACGCCTTTAACTAAAACTTCATCAAGTTCTGACTGATTCAATCTTACAGCACCTTTAGAACCAACGCCTGATGGAATAGATTTGAAAAGATCGTTTACCAAATCGTTCAGCTTTGGTCTTACCTGAGATTCAGTGAGATTTGTTCGTAAAAGTCTCACTCCGCAGTTTATGTCATATCCAACCCCACCAGGACTAATCATTCCTTCTTCTGCATCCATAGCAGCAACACCGCCAACAGGAAAACCATATCCTTCATGGCCGTCAGGTAACACAACAGAGTGTTGTTGTATGCCAGGAAGAGTTGCAACATTAATTGCCTGCTTGAGAGTTCTATCAGTCATCATTTTTTGTATTAGACTATCATCAGCATAGATAGTTACAGGAACTTGCATTCCTTTTGAGGAATCTATATCAATTCTATACTCCATATTTCCAACTTTTTTTGGTTTTAATTCAGACAATTGATGGTCATTGTTCAGACGCAGGCAATTTAAATCAAATTCAAATGTTTGAATAAATTAAAATGAAATGACAATTTCTAAACAATATGAAAAAAGCAATTGTTTTAGGTGGTTCTAGAGGAATTGGTAAAGCAATTTCAGAATCACTCAAAACACTGGATATTGATGTTGTTGCAGCATCTAAGGCAGATATTGATACATCTAATATGGAAAGTGTAAGAAAGTTTTTGCAAACCTATTCCAATACTGATATCCTTGTACTAAATACAGGAGGACCTCCTGTTACACCATTTGAATTAATATCTGAAGATGATTGGAATCATTATCACAATCAGTTATTTCTTGGATTCTGCATCATATTGCAAGAAATGCAAATTAATGATAATGGATATATTTTTGTAATAACTTCAAATGTGATTAAAGAACCAGCAGTAGAGTTAATTCTTTCAAGTGCATATAGAGCTGCGTTTGCTAGTGTTTTTAAAATTCTAAGTAAAGAATTTGCAGAAAGACAAATTAGTTGTATAAATATTGCACCGGGATCAATCAACACAGATCGAACTAAAGAATTAATTGATAATGTAGATGAATTTGTAGATACACTTCCAATGAAACGCTTAGGGGAACCAGAAGAAATTGGAAATTTTGTAAAATCAATTATAGAAAATAATATCAAGTATCTTTCAGGCACAACAATTAATTTTGATGGTGCAAACTCAGATTCTCTGTTTTAGATAAACATAGATTTATTTTTGTACAAATTTTAGTAAAAACATTGGCAATTTTACCTATAGATAGTGGTCGTTATGGAACAAAAGAAATGCTTGCAATTTTTAGTGAACAGAAAAAAATTGATTACCAACTAGAAATTGAAGCTGCTACTGCATTATCACAATGCGAAATTAATTTAATTCCTAGAAATATTGCAAATGATATTGCCAGAAATGCAAGATCTGGTAAAATTACTAGTAAAAGAATAAAGCGATTAGAATCAAAAAGCGATCATGATACTGCTGCATTAGTAGAAGCATTAGCAGAAAAATGCCAAAAGCAATCAAGACCATGGATACACTATGGTTTGACTAGTAATGATCTAGTAGATACAAGTAATTCCTTACAAATGAGAGATGCATTGAAAATTATTCAGCCAAAAGTTTCAAAATTATCTTTAATTCTTGCACAAAATGCTCAAAAATATAAGAATGTTCCAGCTGTAGGAAGAACTCATGGTCAACATGCAAGCATAATTTCATTTGGATTAAAATTTGCAAACTGGGCGGCTGAGATGTCAACCCATCTGGAAAGACTAGATGAGATAAAGAAACGTATTCTCATTTGTAAAACACTTGGTGTTGTAGGAACAGGTTCCTTAATGGGTAAAAATGCTGTTAAAGTTCAAGAAAAAGTTTCAAAAAGGCTTTCTCTTTTTTCTGCAAAGGTTACAACCCAAATTATTCCAAGAGAAAGATACGCAGAATATGTCTTTCAATTATCGCTTCTAGGTGCAACACTTGAAAAAATTGCTATAGAAATTAGAAACTTACAGAGAACTGAAATTTCAGAAATGTCTGAATATTTCAAAAAAGGACAAATGGGTAGTAGTGCTGTTCCTGTAAAAAGAAATCCAATTAAAAGTGAAAGAATCTCTTCTTTATCAAAACTTCTAAGAAGTCAAGTAAGTACAGCATTTGAAAATATTCCTTTGTGGCATGAAAGGGATCTTTCAAATTCTGCAAATGAAAGATTTATTCTTCCTATGACATCAATCCTTCTTGATGAAATGTTAGAGACAATGATAAAGGTCATTACTAATCTTCACGTCAATACAAAACGTGTTAACGATAATCTTTACATAACAAAAGGTCAGATTTTTGCAGAATTTGTATTAGAGGCGTTACTCAAAAAGGGTGTGCCTAGGTTCAAAGCGTATAGAGACATACAAAGAGTAGCGTTTGAAGCACATGAAAAAGAAATTAATTATTTGGATGCATTGACTAATGACAAAATTATCTTATCTATTCTTTCACCTAATGAAATAAAATCAATATTTGTTGCAGAAAAACACCTTGGTGCTTCAGTCATTATAATTGACAATGTTGATAAACATGTAAAAGCATACTCTAAGAAGTTTTTCTAGATTTTAAGAGAGTCTTATGTATTTGTGAGCCATACTGTAGTGCTTTTTTTGGTTTTTGTGCAGAAATTTTTGGAACGTTACAATCTATAGCTAGGTTACGGATTACATGCTTTCTCATTAGATCATCTGAACCATAAATCTTTTCAGATATTGGAATTTTTTTTGCAAATTCGATAAAAGATGGAGATAATAATGGTTGAACCATTTTTACACCAAACTCGGAACATACATTATTTACAGCAATCATCATCTGTTTTTCATTTTCTAATTTGGAATTCATCATTTCCATAACTTCTTTTTCACTAATACTAATAGCCTCTCTATACGAATTGTAACCACAAAACAATTCATCAATTCCATTTGCAGTTACAACAGTTTTTAATCCATGCCTTTGAGCAAGTTTTGATACATAATAAAATGCGATCGAGTTTTCATTCCATGATAAATTATCTGTTTTGATTATCCCATGAATTTTTGAAGCGATTTTTTTGAATGGAATGGGATCAATCTCTAAAATGTCATGCTGATAATCCAAGTTCTGATTTACTTCTAATGCAAAATTAATATCATGAGAGTCATGAAATCCAACTGTTAAAAGATGCACATTATAATCCATATCTTTCAAAAGTTTTGCAATCAAAGTACTATCAACACCTCCAGAGAATGCAACTCCAATCATATTATCAGATACAGTGCTTTTTACTGCATTCTGCATTTCGGTAAGTAATTGCTTATTCATAATTGCAATGAAGTAATCTGGATAATTTATTAATTAACTATACGATGTGCCTGTATGGGACTAACAAAACTGCCAGATGAACAGATTCAGATAGCACTTCAAGATCTAGAAGGTTGGACTGTGGTAGACGGTAAACTTCACAAAGAATTTCAATTTTCAGATTTTAATGAGGCGTTCGGTTTTATGGCTAGAGCATCAATGCATATTGAAAAAATGAACCACCATCCTGAATGGTTTAATGTATACAACAAGCTGGTTGTTGATTTGATGACGCATGATGCCTCAGGTATAACTGAAAACGATACAAAGTTAGCAAAGATCCTCAATTCACTTTAGATATGGAACCAAAAATTCAGGAGAAGGTATGGGATCCCAAGATAGAACTGGAGATTAGAAAAAAATGGGAGGAATCTGGTATCTATGATTTTGTCATAAAGGATTCTAATTACACAATAGATACACCACCACCGTATCCATCAGGAAGACCATGGCACATAGGTGCAGCTGCACATTATGCTCAGATAGATATGATTGCAAGAACTGCACGTATGTCTGGAAAAAATGTCTACTTTCCAATTGGTATTGACAGAAATGGTTTACCAGTTGAGCTTTACACTGAAAAAAAACATGACATACGAATGCGTGAAACTGAAAGAGGAGAGTTTATTGAATTATGTAAAAATGCATTAGATGATTTAGAATCAGAAATGCTTCAGATAATGAAAAGTCTTGGTATAAGTGGTGATTTCAAAAATTATTACAGAACTGATAGTGAAGAATATAGAAAATTCACACAAGCCACATTTATTGATCTTTGGAAAAAAGGAATAATCTATCTCGCAACTAGACCAAATAACTATGATTGGGTTTCAGGTACAACAATTGCAGATGCTGAAATCGTGTATGATGAAATTCCAACAAAGTTAGTTTATATGAAATTTATTGTAAAAGATACATCCAAAGAAATTATCATAGCAAGTACTAGACCAGAACTATTATGCGCATGTAAAACTGTCATTGTAAACCCAGATGATTCTAGATATAATGAATTAATTGGAAAAAAATTGATTGTTCCACTAACCAATAGTGAAGTGGAAATTTGTTCCCATCACTCTGCTAAGATGGAGTTTGGTTCTGGGGCTGTGATGGTTTGTAGTTATGGTGATCAAAATGATGTAGCACTGTTTAGAGAATTAGAATTGGAAGAAGTGATAGCAATTGGTCTAGATGGTAGGATGACAGATGCTGCTGGAGAGTATAAGGATCTTAAACCAAAGCAAGCAAGAACTAAGATAATTGAGGATTTAGGAAATGCCGGACTGGTAGAAAAAATTGAGGATGTTTCTCATAGAACACCATTATCTGAGAGAAGCAGAATTCCAATTGAAATAATTCCTATGGAAGAATATTATCTAAAGCAAAAAGAATCTATACAAAAAATGAAACAACTCGGTTCCGAAATTAAATTTTATCCTGAAATGCATCAACAAATTCTAATGAATTGGTTGGATTCAATTTCTATTGACTGGCCAATTTCAAGACGAAGATATTATGGAACTGAAATTCCAATTTGGTACTGTAAAAGCTGCTCAGAGCCATATGTTCCAGAAGCTGGTGTATATTATCGTCCATGGAAAGATGAATGTCCTACAGATAGTTGTGAAAAATGTGGTGAAAAAGAATTTGTTGGTGAAGAAAGAACTTTCGACACATGGATGGATTCAAGTGTTTCACCATTATTTATTACAAAATTTAACCGTGACGAAGAATTTTTCAAAAAAACATATCCAACTGGAATTAGGCCACAGGCAAAAGACATTGTTAGAACATGGTTATACTACACGTTGTTACGCTGTGAGAAATTAACAGGACAAAAACCATGGTCAGAAGCATGGATTATGGGATATGGTTTGGATGAAAAGGGGATGAAGATGAGTAAAAGTAAAGGTAACGCATTGGATCCATTACCAGTTATTCAAAAATCAGGTGCAGACACTTTTAGATTTTGGAGTGCAAGTGAAATCAATCACGGCTATGATTTTAGATGTTCCGAACAGAAAATAGAGGGAACAAAAAAATTTCTAAGTAAATTATGGAACGTATCTAGATTTTTGTCAAGTTTTCCCTTAACTGATTCTGCAAATCTCACAGAGACTGATAAATGGATATTATCTGAACTGGATAAATTAGTTTTAGAATGCAGAGATGGTTATGCAAAATATAATTTCTTTATACCAGCACTTGCATTAAGAGAATTTACTTGGAATATTTTTGCCGCACATTATATTGAAATGGCAAAAGCTAGAGCATATGGAATCGATTTTTCAGATGAAGAAAGGGATGCTGCGATATACACATTACACAAAGTCTTGGCAACAATCTTAAAACTTATGGCACCGATTACACCATTCATCACAGAGTTTCTATGGAAAACACTGTATTCACAAGATAGCATACATAATGAGAAGCTCCCCGAGTCTGAAAATGCTAACAATATGACCAAACTCACATCAGAAATAATTGAATTCAATTCCAAAGTTTGGAATCAAAAGAAGGAAAAAAATCTCTCATTAAAAGATACAATTGAAATTAGTATTCCTGAAAATTTACAACAATTTAAAAAAGATCTAACTGCTATGCATAATCTAAAAACAATTTAAGCTTTTGAGTCAGTCACCATTTGGACAAAAGATTTGTGCAAAGAAGTATCTCTTGTTAATTCGGGATGAAATGCAGTTGCAAGTATGTTTCCTTGTTGAACGGCAACTATTTTCTCGTTAAATTTTGCTAAAATTTTAACGTCGTTACCTGTTTCAGAAATAGATGGGGCTCTAATGAACACGCCGTTAAATGACGTAATTCCAATAGGTTCTAGAGAGATATGTGCTTCAAATGAATCTTTTTGCCGTCCAAAAGAGTTTCTTTCTACTTTGACATCAAGCAAGTCCAATAATGGCTGCTCTATATCACCAACAATCCTATCTTTAGAATTTTTAGATAGAAGAATCATTCCTGCACATATTCCAAAAACAGGCATTCCAGATTCAACTTTTTCTTTTATTGTTTTTAACGCACCATTAACTAATGACATCTGACCAATCATGGTACTTTCACCGCCTGGAATAATCAGTCCATCTAATTTTGAAATTTGTTCGGCAGTTTTGACTTGGCTAACTGCGCCATCAAATCCTAACTCATTCATAGATGCCATTATGGACAAAAAATTTTCAGTGACATCTCCTTGTACTGCAAGAATGCCAATATTCAAGCTCAGGCTGAGCCACCACGTTCTTGCATTTTTAATTCAAGGTTTTTAACATCAAGACCAAGTAATGACTGTCTTTCATCAATCATTTTTTGTGCTTCTTTAACTTTGTCAGGCTCTTCCCAGAAAGTTGTTGCAAGAACAATAGCTCTTGCACGTTCTTTTGCGTCCTCTGCTTTGAATATTCCAGAACCAACAAAAATTCCATCACATCCTAATGACATTAGATAAGCAGCATCTGCAGGAGTTGCTATTCCACCAGCGGCAAAGTTTACGACTGGTAAACGACCAATTTTTGCAGTTTCTTCAACTAATTGATATGAAACTTTTAGTTCTCTTGCCATTCTAACAAGGTCCTGTTTATCCCCTGAATCATAGATACTCTTTATAGTACGAAGTTCATCATTTACTTTTTTGATATGAGTAATTGCTTCTGCAACATTTCCAGTCCCAGGTTCACCTTTGGTTCTAATCATTGCCGCACCTTCTTCAACTCGTCTTAATGCTTCACCCAAAGAACGTGCACCGTTAACAAATGGTGTTGTAAAATCCCATTTCCAAATATGATGACTTTCATCTGCAGGAGTTAAAACTTCAGATTCGTCAATCATGTCTACGTCTGTTTCTGCTAGTACACTTGCTTCGTAAACATGACCAATTCTACATTTTGCCATTACAGGTATAGTTACATGATCCATAATCTCTTGGATTGTTCTAATACTTGCAGTTCTTGCAACGCCTCCTGCTTTTCTAACATCAGATGGTAATTTATCAAGAACCATTACAGATACTGCACCAGCTTCTTCAGCAATTTGTGCTTGCTCTACTGTTGTAACATCCATTACAACTCCATTTTTTAACATATGAGCAAATCCACGTTTTAACGTTGAAGAGCCTCTTGTTATTTTATTAGACTCAACATCATCATAGATGATTCCTTTCGTATTTGGAATGTCACCTGAAAGTGGTATCATGATATTATAGTGTATTCTGAATATTTATTCACTTCTTATTGAATACAGTAAGTAACTCTAAAACTAATCAATTTTCAGGTAATACTGAAGAATGATGTGAGATAATTTTCCACTCATTACCATTATAATGATAAACAAACGAAAAACGTGCGTTAATTGTCTTGCCGTTTGTGATAAAGTTGTAAAGACCAGAATTTACAGCAGATGATTCAAAAATACTAGAATGCTCCGATATTATCTCAACATCAACTTGAGATTGAAGAAGATTTTCGAAGTATCCTTGAATTAATTCATGACCAATTCGTTCAAGTGGTGAAAATGTACCTAATAAAATACCGTCTTCATGGTAAAGACTTGTGACTTGCTTTGGATCACCACTTCTTATTGCGCCTACCCATTCCTGCAATAACTTGGATACAGTTGATGATGGACTCTTCATTTACTTTTCAAAGTTTTATGACTAATTATTTTTTATGGTTGCCATTATGCTTTCTAACTCATCCTCAATCATTGTAATCATTGGAGGGATAAATTGCTCAGTTGCATCTTGTTCTGGCCAATATAGTTGGTTAACCTCACCATTGTATGTAATTTTCACGCCAAATTTCACAAATTCAGTGATCTCATCACGTATTGGAAATGAATCAGATGGTATTGATAAGAATCCAGTTTCTTTGATCATGGCAATCAGCCTCATTCTGATATCTTGATCAATTGCTGATTTTTTTTCAGGTTCGGTAACCCCATCTCTTGTGACAGTGTATGAAATTGCACCATTATTTTCTATAGATATAATCTCAGTTTGTGTTGCACCTAATCTTTCAGCAACCCCAAATGAGCTTTTGAAAAGATTGTGTTTTGTAAATTCAATCTGTACATCATCATCAGGGTCTACTGCAATGATTGGAATTTCTGGAGATGTTACTAATGGAACGACGATCAATATTGCTATAATTACTGGAATCATTCCAGCAATAATTAAAACTGGTTTTGCCATTTGTTGCTAATCACTTCAATTTGCAAATAAATCTTGGTAATAGTTAAAATTCAAGCGTTTTGATTCATTACTTGTGGGGTCGTAGCCTAGCCTGGTAGGGCGACAGTGACTACGAAGTTCACCGCTAAGGGCTCCAGAGGTTAATTCAAGCTACTGATCAAAAGGATGATGTAAGTTTGGAGCTGTAGTAACCCGTAGGTCGTCGGTTCGATTCCGATCGGCCCCACGTTAAAATTATTTTTGTTATTTATTTTTTAATACATTCATTGCTGAGCCAGCCTTAAACCATTCAATTTGAGAATTACTGTATGAATGATTTAGAAAAATTTCTTCAGATTTACCATCTTTATGATTAATAACACATTTGATTTTTGTTCCTTCAGAAAACTTGGATAGATCTTTTAAATGGATTTTATCATCTTCTTGAATTTTTTCATAATCATTAGAGTCTAAAAACGTCAGCGCAAGTATACCCTGTTTTTTAAGATTTGTTTCATGAATTCTTGCAAAACCCTTTGTTATTACAGCAACACATCCTAGAAATCTTGGTGTCATTGCTGCATGTTCACGACTACTACCTTCTCCATAATTATTGTCACCTATGATTACCCAACTGATATTTTCTTTTTTATATTGCCTTGCAATTTGTGCACAATTTTCAATATTCTGTGAAATGAGATTTTTTGCTTTTCCTACTTGATTGTTGTATGCGTTAATTGCACCTAGTAACAAATTGTCACTTAGTTTATCTAAATGTCCACGCAATCTCAACCAAGGTCCAGCTGGTGAAATATGATCAGTTGTGCATTTTCCTTTCGCTTTTAACAAAATTGGTATATTCTCAAAATCTTGATTATTCCATGCCGTAAAAGGTTCTAATTTTTGTAATCTGTCACTGTTAGGATCAATTAATACTTCAACTTGCTCAGGATTTTTTGAAGGTGAAACATAAACATCATTTGCAACTAAAAAACCGTCAGGTGGTACATCAGGAGCAGATTTTGGTGGCTCAAGTTTAAATTTTGTTCCATCATGTGACTCTAAATAATCATTAATGGGGTTAAAGGATAAACTTCCACCTAAAGCAAAGGCTGTAACAATTTCAGGACTAGCAATAAAATTCATTGTTTCCCTTTTTCCATCATTGCGTCCTGGAAAATTTCTATTAAATGAAGTTACAATGGTGTTCTTTTGTCCTTGTTTTAATTCAGGTCTGTGCCATTGTCCTATACATGGACCACAGGCATTTGCTAGAACTGTTGCGCCTATTGATTTTAACAGATCAATTTGCCCATCCCTTTCAATAGTTGAACGAATTTGTTCAGAGCCTGGTGTTACAAGTAATGGAATTTTTGCTTTGAGTCCTTTAGAATTTGCCTGCTCAGCAAGTCCAGAAGCTCTTGACATGTCCTCATATGATGAATTTGTGCAACTACCAATCAGTGCTACAGATATTTCATCCAAATAATCATTATTTTTTACATCTTCAGACAGTTTTGATATTGGTCTCGCTAAATCTGGTGTGTGTGGACCAACTACATATGGTTCAAGTTTTGATAAATCAATTTCAATTATCCTATCAAAAAACTGTTCTGGGTTTTCCTCTACTTTAGAATCAGCCACAAGAAAATCTTTATACTTGTTTGCTAGTTCTGCAATTTCTGTTCTACCTGTTGATTTTAGATATAATTCCATTCTTTTATCATATGGAAAAATTGAGCATGTAGCACCTACTTCAGCACCCATATTTGTAATGGTTGCTTTTCCAGTACAGCTAATTGATTCTACTCCAGGACCAAAGTATTCTATTATTGAATTTGTTCCTCCTGACACTGACAGCTCTCCAGCAACATACAAGATAACATCTTTTGCTGAAGTCCATCCATTCATTTTACCAGTAAGATGAACCCCTATTCTTTTAGGGAAAAGTAATTCCCAAAGCATTCCAGCCATTGTCTCAGCTGCGTCTACTCCACCAACACCAACTGCAATCATTCCCAACCCACCTGCATTAGGGGTATGAGAATCCGTTCCAATCATTAGTCCTCCAGGAAATGCATAATTTTCTAGAACAACCTGATGAATAATACCAGCGCCAGGTTTCCAAAATCCTGCACCATATTTACTGGCAGATGTTTCAAGGAATTTGTATACTTCATTATTTTCAAACAATGCTAGTTTGGTATCGGATTTTCCTTCTGTCCTTGCCTGAATAAGATGATCACAGTGTATTGTTGTTGGTAGTGCCACAGACTTTATTTCTGCTTGCATAAATTGTAGCATAACCATTTGGCCAGTTACATCTTGTAGTGCAACTCTATCTGGCTGTAAAAAAACATAATTTATTTTTTCATCAAGAATTTTGTTTAGAAGACTTTCATCTAAATGCCCTGATAATATTTTTTCTGTTAATGTCAGTGGTCGATTGACAGTTTTTTTATAAATTGTAGACTGTCTTTCTAATTTACTATAAACCCTCTTTACCATTTCAGGTGTTGTTTCGATTTGCATCTTAACCGATTTTACATGGTTTTTTTATATTTATAAACGGTCAGTGGTAAAAAGTTCAAAAAGTTTAACATACACATATAAGAGAAACACGGTTATTTGCTTTGTGATTTTTAGAATAATGAATCATTTGAACAATTGTGAGGTTATGTTTAGATGGTAAAAAAAGGATTCCCAAGTTTTGGTGTGTCACAAGCTGGTGCGTTTGTAACTTCTTTGAAAAATTATAACTTACCAGATTTTATTCTTAAATTAGTTGCCAAAGATACAAATTCTGATCTTTTAGAAAGAGGAAGAATTAGTGATAGATTGCAAAGTATGAATGATACTGCACTACAACTATTGAACTCTATTTTTGTACAGTGTAAGGAAGATGAAAAAGGGAAATATGCTCAATATCGATTTTATGCGTATGTGTCAAGTATGTATCATAAATGTGAAATCTTGGTAAATGAAACTATTCCAGGAAAATCTAATATTAATCATAAAATTCCAGTTGCGGTAAAAATGAATGGCATGTATATTGCAATAGCATTTAACAAATCTACAGGACACCCAGTAAACAAAAAAGATCTCATAAAATTCTATGAAATTGTTGATGATGTCAAAAGTGGAGTTCATGGTACACAACTAACTGATGCCATATATGGTACATCTGTTGGCTTCAAAGGTGACTCACTAGTAGAACTTGAAAAATTAAGCAGATCCCGTAAACAAACTCCTGAAAATAAATTAGAATTTAAGTTGGCAAAATTTGAGAATAGAATTTATTCTGTTACAAAGTGTTAGAACAATAATTAATCATCTTCATTGAATGTTTTTTCTGTTAAATCTTTAGTATTGATTGCAAGAAATTTTGGTTTCTTGTCTGTTACTAAAAAATTTTCATCGTATTGTATGAAAGGAAAATTACTAAAAAGATGCTTGGTCCAAATATCATGAACGTCTTCAATGTAACGTTTGTAATTTTGCTGTCTTAACATTTCATGACATATTTCGTGAGATACAACTGTACAGTTTTTTTCGGCAAGAAATAATTCATTATCTTCATTTTCTTTGGGTTTTTTCCATAATGACATACCAAAATTTTCTGAATGAAACCCCTCACATGTGCAATCAGTCCATATTGGCCTAAAATGTGTTAAGTAAAAATGATAAATATTTTCACCACGCATGCGATGATCCATTAACAAATTATGCGTGTCCAATTTTTGTAAGATACTCCTAGGTTTTGTGATCATTTCGTCACATTTTATATCAAAATCCTTTGAAAAATTTTCTTTTATCCATTTTTGAAAAAAAACTGCCATTTTTTTAATATACTCAAACTCATGTTTACGTTTTTGAAGATCTTCTTCTTTAATTACAAAAATAAAATGTAAGAGCATTTTGCTTAAAAATTCTAAGTTTGACCTTCAATGCCCATAAGGGTTAATGTAGATCTAATTTTTTCAATCTTACGAATTTTCCATGTGATTGTCTCTCGTAATGCCTCTACTGTACCAGATTCAATTTTTGCAAGAATATCATATGCTCCAAATGTGCCATGAACTTCAATCACTCCCTCAAGATTCTTCAACTGAGAAATTATTGCTTCTTCTGAACCTAGTTCACAATTTATCAACACGTATGCAGTTGCCATAGAATGTATAAACATGCATGGTATATCAATTATCCTATCATATTTTGATTATTTTTGAGAGATCTTTATAATGGCGTCCCAGATTTTGTTTGGAACAGGCATAACAGATAATCTAGAAATTCTTATCAGTTCCCAATTTTTAAATTGTTTTTGTTTTTTTATTTGCTCTAACGTGACAGGATTCTTTAAAAGATTCTTGAATTTTACATTAACAACTACAAATCTTTCGTTGTCTTCTTCTGGGTTTGGATAGGGTTCTGATGTAACAGTCATTATTCCTACAACTTGTCTCTCATCACCAGTATGATAGAAAAACACCAGATCATTCTTTTTCATATTTCGAATGTGTTTTAGTGCAAGATTATTATGAACGCCATCCCATATTGTTTTTTTATCTTTTTTTAATTGTAAAATATTGTAACCACGAGGACCACTTGGTTCCTGTTTTGCTAACCAATAGTTAACCATGATATTCAGATGATTTTCTATTTTTAAATTAAAATGTTCCCCGGTTCTGACTCACAAAAAATCATTGGAATAGCCAATGCCTCTTTTTTGCTCTGAAACCGGGGCTGCCCACAATGTGGCATGCCTGGGTGAATTAGAAATCATTGTAATCAAGACGATCTCATCATCCTAATCCGTCTGCATGCTTGCTCTATTGGGCAAGATTTTTTCTAACTAGTCAAATATTAATCCAGACAGTTTTATTTCAAAGCCCACTACTGATGTCCTTATCTTGAAATTATCTAGTATATCAGAGTTAATTTCACCTATTTTACCAATATTTTCTTCATCAACAAAAACATCAGAATGTCTTCCGTTAGCAAATATTGGATGATCATTTCTAGGAGTTTTTGTTTTAGAGTCAACTTTGAAACCAGTTTTGAGAATTGATTGTAAAATTGATTTCATTTCAGAATAGTTAGATTCTTTGTATGCAATCACACCTGCAAAATTTATCGTTTCATTAATTGGTTTTGCCTTTAAAAAAACAGTTCCAGTTTCAAAAAGTTTTTGTGGATAAGATTCATGTATGTTTTTTGAAAGGTTTTCAACAAGTCCTGGTAATATTGAATCACGAAGAATTGTATGTTCTTGGCTTTTAGAGTCAAGTACCGAAATCATTGTAGAAGAATCACGATTTGTGAAATCATACAGGATTCTTTTACTTGTAAGACTAGAGTTTAATGCCTCTGTAAATCCAAGACCCACCGCAGTTTTTGAAATTATTTCCAGTTTAGTTGTTGATAAGCTTTTTTTGCCTAATGTCTGAGATGGTGAGAGCTTTGGTTCAAGGTTTTCAATTCCATATCCTAATGCAATTTCCTCTACAATATCCATCGAGCCAAATATGTCAAATCTGTATCGTGGAATTATACATTGTATTTTTTTGCCTTTTTGCATAGCATCTAATCTACATTTTTTTAGACTGGAAACCATTGTAGATGGGCTTATGCTCAAACCCAAAATCTGTTCTGTTAATCTTATATCATATTGAATTGTTTTAGAATTTAATTTGGGTGTACTGTTTTTGTTACCAGTAACTGCTAACTGAATTATTTCAAATCCTGCCATTTGTAATATTGCAACAACAACAGAAAGCATATCTTCAGCTGCATCTTTGTCCATGCTAGTAACTTCAACAAGTAAATTCTTGGTTTTTGTAGTAACCGTAGTTGCTGCTGAATTGATAATTGGCGGAAACGAGATTGTTTTTCCTTCTGCATCAACTATTATTGGTACAAGTTTTGTGTCGCCTAAAACCGAGCCATAATTTTTACCGACTTCGGTATCAGATAATATATTTTCAATTGTACTTTTAGATTCTGAATTAAGTGGAACGAAACTGTGTGCACGTGTGGCTGTAGTATAAGTTAGTGGAAAAGAAATTTTATCAAAATCATGTAGGCCTATTGATGATTTTTTTCGTTTTCTTCCTATGCCAAAGTGTAGATCTTCTTGCATATTCATTAATTGTTTAATACTTTGATCATCAATTGTTCCGTTTTTTGCAATAATTCCGGTTACAAATGGTCTAATCTTACTCAGAGATGAATCAACATTGATCTCAAATTTGCCCTGCTTTCTGATATTGGTTTTCTGAATTCCTTTTTTTATACCTAAAAGACCTTGAAGTCCTAATGCAATGCCAAAGTCTGTAGAGTAATCAGGTCGATTTGGACTATATTCTATTCTAATTTGATCACCATCTTGTGATTCAATATCTAGACCAAGAAATGGTAAGGTCTCAATGATTTTTTTCTTTGTTACATTACTAGAAACTAATTTTTTAATTCTGTTAAGATTTAATTCCACTACTGGCATTTTATACAGTCCTCAACCAATTCAGATTATTATTGTAAAACTCTCTCACATCGTCTTGATCATATTTTAGCATTGCAATTCTTTCAATACCGCCACCCCATGCCAGAACTGGCTTTGAGATTCCAAGCGGCTTTGTTACTTCAGGTCTAAATATGCCCATACCGAATAACTCTATCCACTTTCCAAGTTTTTCATTAAAGACCATCGTTTGTAATGAAGGTTCGGTATATGGGAAAAATGTTGGCCAGAATTTGATTTTTGTAAGACCAAGTTGTTTGTAAAACTCTTTTTGAATTCCCATTAAATCTCTTAGTGTTGTGTTGTTACCAATTACAATTCCTTCAATCTGATTGAACTCAACTAAATGTTTGTAGCTTACTTTTTCATTACGAAATACACGACCTAATGAGAATACTCTGGATTCATCTGGTTTATTTTCAGCCAGATATTTGATGGTAACGCAGGTTGTATGAGTTCGTAGTACCATTTTTTGAGATTCTGAAAGCTGCCAATTATATCTCCAATTTTGGGAGTGAGATGTTGATACTTGTTTGATTTGTTTTGGATTAGCAGGTTTTTCTGATTTTAGGTTTTCAAGATAAAATGTATCTTGAAGTTCTCGTGCAGGATGATCCTGTGGTGTGAATAAAGCATCAAAGTTCCAAAAACTTGACTGTGCTAATTTGCCTTGAATTTCTGAAAATCCAAGTTTAACGAAGATCTCTCGTATTTCGTCTATGGTGTCTTTAAGTGGATGTGTTCTAGATACAAATACCTGAGGAACATCAGCTTCAACATCAATTGCACCAGAATCAGGTGCAGTTGAATCAATCTGTAATGCTTTTTCAGTTAGAGAGATTGTCTTTGATTTTTCAGTACTTTGTATTATGTAATTTGGTCGCTGTAGTAAGAATTTGAGAGCCAATTTATTTTCAATTTGATCTTCAGAAATTGATTTCTCACCAATAACTGAAATTAGTTTTTCTTCAGGTGTTTGTATTGGCTTTTCCTTGATTGAAATTTTTGCTCCAGAATCATTTTTGTCAATTTTTATCCATCCATTTTTTTTCGCGTTTGCAATTGCAGCATTAAATCCAGTACCGGAAAGTTCCTTTCTTACTTCATCAAATGATTTAGGCTCATCTTTGATAAGTTCAATTAGTTTTCTTTCAGGAAAACCATTTTTGAATGCATCAATTCCATTTTTTCCAAGTGAGATTGTTACTTTTGAAGATTCTGAAACTTTGGCTAATTCTTTTAATCTTAGCCACTCAATTCCACGTCTTATCTGGTCAATTGAAAGTTCGGTATATTCAGAAAGTTGTTCTGGTGTCTGATTTGATTTTTTCTGTAACGACTCGATAATTTTTTTTTCAATATAGTGAAAGACCTGTGACAATAGTACAACGTGCTATGTAGACTTTATTAATATACTTCATCTGGTTTAAACGACAAATTCTGTAAAGATTTTATTATAAAACATAGAATAGGTCTAATTTTTCAAGGACATAACATAATCTTCAAGTTTTTGCTTTTTCTGTTCAGGAGATAATGGTAGATATTCTTGCCATTGTTTTTTCATCTCAACTTTCTTTTCATCTTTTTCATCATCAGACATAGAATCCCATTGCATCTTCATCTGCATGAAATGAATAATCATTGCTGCTCTATCTTGGATAGATAATGATTTCCACGCATCCCCCATCTCTTTGAACTGTTGTTTCTTTTCTGCAATCTGTTCAGGTGTCATTCCCTTAAAATAGTCATTCATTCTTTTGTCATGTTTTTTGTCATAACTATTGGTTGAATGGTGACGTTTGTTTTTGTAAGAATATTTCGTAACTGGTTCAGAGACATAAAGATCATCACCATTACCAGCATCAACTAAAACCTTAGTGTACACTCTGTCATCATTCATCATGACAACTTTGTAAACAACATAACCGTTTGTAACTTGAAGTTTTCCATAGATAGCCTTACTATCAGGTACAATTTTTTCTGCTATTTCCATTGCATCTGCAAGTGAAATTTTATTAAAACTCCATGATTTATCGGCTGGAATTGATCCTTTAATGGATGGATAATTTGTCTTATCCCAATCCGCAAAAGCTGGAGTTGCTCCAACTGATGTCACTAAAACACACATCAACATTATTGCTGACAGTTGCATGATCAGAGATTTCATGACAACCCACCCTCCCATTTCTATAAATAACTATTCCATAATTGTTCAGTAAATATTAGCTGTAGCCTTTCTTCAAGTTAGATTTATCATAAAAAACACTGTCTAAAATTCAAAAATTAATCTTTTAAGTAAACAAGTAGTAAAGTTAAGACTTTTTAAAGCTGAATAGAAGTCAAACATGAATGTCTTCTGATGAATTTATTGTAACACCATGGCATGTTGAGGGGGATATCGATTACGATAAACTAATCAAGCAATTTGGAACTCAGAAAATTTCAAGTGATCTTTTACAAAGATTTCAAAGAATTACCGGTGAAGATCACTTTATGCTAAGAAGAGGGATTTTCTTTTCCCATAGAGATCTGAATTTAATATTAGAGAATTATGAAAAAGGCAAGGAATTTTTTCTGTATACTGGAAGAGGCCCTTCTGGACATACACATATTGGCCACATGGTTCCATGGGTATTTGCAAAATGGCTTCAAGATAAATTCAATGTCAATATGTATTTCCAATTAACAGATGATGAAAAATTCTTTTCTAAACAAGACATGACTCTAGAACAAACCAAAAACTTTGCTTTAGAAAATACACTAGATTTTCTTGCTTTAGGTTTTAATCCTAAAAAGACTAAAGTTCTAATTGACACAGAAAATATTAAAACACTATATCCTATCGCAGCAGAAATTGCAAAAAAAATTAATTTTTCAAATACAAAAGCAGTGTTTGGATTTACAAATGAAACTAATGTCGGAATGATTTTTTATACATCATTACAATCTGCTCCATGCTTTCTAGAAAACAAGCCGGTCTTGATTCCTTTGGGAGTAGATCAAGATCCACATTTTAGAATCACACGGGACATAGCACCAAAAATCAACAAAATAAAACCAGCGCTAATTCACAATATTATGATTCCATCGCTTTTAGGACCTGGTGGAAAAATGTCTGCATCAGATGAAAAAAGCACTGTATATACAACAGACACACCAGAGCAAGTAAAAAAGAAGATTAACAAATATGCATTTTCTGGAGGTCAGCCGGATATTGATGAGCATAGAAAGATTGGTGGAAACCCTGACATTGATGTTTCTTACCAATATCTAAGAATATTCTTTGAGCCTGATGATAACAAACTGAAAAAAATTTACGATGACTATAAGTCAGGAAAAATGCTGACTGGTGAGCTAAAGGGAATTCTTATTGAGAAAATTAATGAATTCCTCGCCGCACATCAAGAAAAAAGAGAACATATAAGAAAAAACATCGATGACTATTTGTTCAAAGATTGATGAGAGCAAAAATTGTCTGCCAAGACAAATATGAAGCACAGAAACTAGATAGTTTAATTTTTGTTAAAGAGGGAAATGAGACATTCATTACAGAAATTTTAAATATTTTTGGAAATGAAGTGGTATTTTCAATTAAGGACAAGTCAGCTCACAGTGTTTTGCTAAAAGACAAAGACCAGATTGAAATGTTTGTTGATTTTATTCAATCAATAGTAGAAAAGGAACATAAAATTATAGATACAGTAACTAATGATGAGGTTGTTGAGATTTTTAAAGAGTGATTAAACTAGTGCCTTATCCATTTCAAGACTCATGATTTCCTGAACTTTTAGAAAATAGAGCTGTGTTGTATATGGCATTTGTTGTAGATTATTATCAATGGATATCATAAGATATCGAACAGCCCTTTTTGACACATCAAGATTAAACTTCATTGGAAGAATATGATCTTGTCTTACTTTGATTTTATTTTGTAACCAAGGTGGAGCCATTTCTTTGGTTTCAGAAATAATCTTCTGGTACCAAAATGATAGTTGATTTGGCTGTAGACCTTTTTGTATTTGTATTATGTCATTATTCAATTTCTCAATTATCTGTGTTGAAATTGTCATAGAAAATTTTTAAAAATTTTTGCTTTATTGCAATGAATCAAACATTAACAATCATTTTGTCAATTAACGTATGTTACCCTCAACATCAATCTCAGAATTTCTTATGCGTGAGGATGATATACGGTCTCCGTCTTTTGCCAATATCATTGGTACTATAATTACTTGTATTGGTGAAAGGTTTTTTTCTTTTCTTAACTGGTTAAGTAACTTACCTTTACTTTGTGTTTCATCACTCACTACTAACGCTTCAATAATACCCTCAATCGCAGCTGGACCAAAATCATTATCCAGTTTTGAAATCTCAAACTCGGAAGTTGGAAATTTTTCTTGTATTTCGAATTCTAATTTAGATCGTCTTTTAGAAAAATCGTTGATTAGATTTTTGTTATTTTTACTTGCGAATTCATCTGATGTTAAACCAATTATTACTTTTTTTGATATTGAAAATCCTCTTTCTAATAATGCCAAATGGCCTGCATGTATAATGTCAAAAGTTCCTCCAAGTGCCACTAGATTAAATTCCATGATTTCTAACAGAACTGTTTTAAAATAAACTACGCGGATTCAACACTAACAATTGTTATTGGTCCTGTTGATGTTAGAGCAACATCATCAGTATCCCATACAAAAGTTTCTATGAAAAATAATCCTTCAGTTTCTGGAATCCATATGAGATTTGGTTGTTGTGGTAAACCAGAAGACAAACTTCCTGGTACTGCACCAACGAATTCAACAATTCCAGTATCAGCTTGCTTAATCTGTACATAAAAGACAAATGGTTGTTCGTTATCTACTTGGAAATTTTGCTTCATCAAAACTTGTGCTCCAATTCGAACAGGACTGGAAATGAGTGTCTTATCTTGTTTGATATTAGATACGTCAACATCTAAAATTACCACTTGACTAGATTCTAAGTGTATTTTTTTATCTTCAATAATACTTGTTTTTGAGATATAATTATCAGAATTTGCAATTAAGCTAAAAGAGATTGCTTTAGAATTCAAATTATCATTAATTGTGAATTGTCTTGTCTCACCTGGTACCAATGATTCTGTAAATTGTTTTTGTGCTAAACCAACTATGCGTGGTGGTTCAAATGTATCCTTTGATATCAAATATATCATAACATTCGAAGATTCTGTATCACCATCATTTCTTATAGTTCCCTCAAAAGAGAGTGAACTACCTAGTTCAAGTGACTTACTTTGGATGGAAAGTAAAGTTTCTCGTTCACTGGCTGAGTTAAATCCTACCAAGTTTACTGCAACTCGAGAAATTGCTGCATCTGGTTCCAATGAGCTTATTAGAAATGGAATTTTGCTATTGGGAGGAACTGTGTCTATTATTGTAGTTCCTGTAAGTGTCTTAATAGGTTGATCTGAAAATTGATTGTAGAATCCAGTCCAAATTCTAACATCATTTATTGAAAAATCTCTTGTATTTTCAATTTCACCTAATACGATTGTATATCCAGAATCATCCTTAAAGCTGTATGGTGCAGAATTAACAAAACGTACTCCTTCCACTAACTCAATTGCGGCACTTTGAATTAATGGAAATGAAATAATTATTACAAATATAAGTAAAAATTTAAGATACTTAAAATCGGTAATTGCACTAAGAGACATACCACTTTATCTCTCTCTATACTATGTTAATTAAATAGAATTATAAAAATTAGAAAATAAGTAAAAAGAGTTTATTTGAAGATTATCTTCTTTTTCGCATTCCAGTAATTGCAAACCAGTAAACCAATCCAGGTGCTAGTCCAACAATAAGTGGAATCCAAACTGCTATTGAAGCTTCATAACCTGCCATGTTTATTTTTGCTGTAGAAATGGTATTTAAATCCATCTCAGGGTCGATGGATTTTAAGTGATCGACATTCATTTTATATAAAATAAATGGACTCGCTGGGATTTGAACCCAGGACCCCTCGCGTGCAAGGCGAGTATTCTACCAGTCTGAACTACAAGCCCTTAGTTGATTCAATAATTCTAAGACTTTAATTGTTATCTTTCTTCTGGTAAAGATTTTATTTACATTCTTGAGTGCTTAATTATGGTAACAATAGAATCTGAGATTTCCCTAAAAACTGGTGACTCTGCACCAGATTTTGAACTGATAGGTACGGATGATAAAAAACATACATTGAATGACTATGATAAAAAAGGACTGTTAATCATCTTTATGTGTAATCACTGCCCTTATGTCAAAGCCAAAATTGAGGCAATAAAAGAAATTCATCAAAAATTCCAAGATAAAATTTCTGTAGTTGGTATCAACAGTAATGCAAATCATGAAAAATATCCAGATGATAGTTTTGAAAGTATGAAGAATATTGTACGAGAAAAAGGAATGGAGTTCGATTATCTTGTAGATGAAACACAAGAGATTTCGAAAAAATATGGAGCAGTATGCACACCTGATCCATTCTTATTCAACTCTGAAAGAAAACTAGTTTTTCATGGACGAATTGACGATGCAATGAATCCAGATGCCAAAGCAACTCAGAAGGTTATGATTAATAATATTGACAAATTTCTGAATGGTCAAAAAATTGAAAAAGATTTTGATCCATCAATTGGATGTTCAATTAAGTGGAAATAACAGCAAACTTAAATGGCTAAATCCAAAAAAATTTCTGAGGGCTCGTAGCTCAGCTTGGCTAGAGCGTTCGACTGATAATCGAAAGGCCATGAGTTCGAATCTCATCGGGCCCACATTTTATTATATATTTTCAAATTTTGTTTGAGACCATTGAAGAATATCGTCTAGTTTTTCAGTTTGTAAATCAGATTTAATGTTGACCTTTTTTCCAATTTTCCCTGATATTATGAGATACAAATTATCATCGTTTTTTCCTTTTACAGAATAAAATGATTCGGAAAAAAATTTTAGGCTTTCATCTGCTTTAGAAAAAACTAAAATAATCATCAATCCCTGCTTTGACTTCCAAATTTTAGATAGTAATTTTGTTAACTCCAAATCAAATAAAACATCAAATGATAATGACATGTCGCCAAGAAAGAATGTGTTCCAACCTTGAGAGTGATATACTGCAGATGCTATCTGAGCGTCTAATACAGATTGAGTATCAGATGAGATAATAATGATGTTTTTTTCATTTTCAAGATTTTGTTGGTGAAGGTTAATAATTTGAATTGATTTGGATAAGATATTTTTCATAAGTTGCTCTTCAATTTTTCCAATTTTACCATCGTCATAATTTTTTTGGATTTTAGATATTGCGGGTTGAATTACCTCAGTCATCAATCTTATCACATTTACTTCGGAATTCAAACAATTTCGAATTAGATTATTAACTGCAGATTCAGAGCACTTTGTCAAATATTCGATGTACATGTCTGAAACTCGAAAATAATCATCTGGGAATTTGAGTTGTTCTATTCCTTCTTGAACAAACCACAAGTTAACATTTCCAATACTTTTCTCTGAGATAATTCCCTCTACTGAAAAGATATTAAGATATTTTGTCATTGTAACACGATTAATTCCTAGTCTTTCAGAAATCTCAACTCCTGAAATACCAATTTTTGAATTACGTAATAATTTGATTAAACGAAATTTTATTTCTGATATATTATAGCCACGACCCATATCCAGTCTAGATTTTCACTATCGTATAAAGTCTAATTGAGATTGAAAATGGTTTAGTCGTAGGTTTGTAATTTTTACTAAAAAAACATTAAATAGTTTGTACTTTATAGTACGGTAAGGAAAGGTAAAAATGCCAAAACCAGGATTCAAATCAATTACAATTTCAGAAACAGTTTATGAGAAATTTTTTGAGGTTTACAAAAAGAATAAAGATAACCTCACCATGAAAGGTGTCAACAGTTTTGCCGGCTACATAACTTACATGTTAGAAGATAAAATGCAAAAAGACAAAACATTTGCCAAATATGCACCAAAATTAGAATTAATCTCAATTGAAGATGACAGAGTAATAATCAAAAATAATATTGAAAATAGGATTGCCGAGATTGTGTATCAGAGAGATGATCTTTACTGCCAACTTTGTGAGGCAAAAGACTGTCACTGTATTGGATATGTCTGGTCAATTCCTGAAATTTATGAAAAATTAAATTCTAAAGGAATCCGTAACCACAGATAATATAGTGGAGGAGGAGGGATTCGAACCCTCGAACTCCTGAGAGACGGGATCACCCATTTTTTATGATCTTAAGTCCCGCGTGTCCAAAAGCATATGCTTTCTTTGGCCAGGCTTGACTACCCCTCCACTGTTAGAATAACAATTTGTGAGAAATTTAACGTTTGGTGTTTGTAAAGGATCCACTCAAGAATTATAAGATTCCACTTAAGCAAGTTTTCATGCTCCAATAGCTCAGCCTGGTAGAGCGTTACATTGGTAATGTAAAGGTCGTGGGTTCAGATCCCACTTGGAGCTTTAGAAATTTTTTATGATGATTTCTTTATGTCCAGTTCGTTTTTGTGAGTTTGAATTGATTGCTCTATTTGCCTTAATTTCTTTAATTTTCCATCCAGGGGAAAACATCTTTTTCACGGTTTTAGAGTTTGAGTTTGAAAGCATCACATTGCATCCTTTTGAGTTTAGCTGATTGGCTAGATCAGCTAGTCTCTCAAGGTCATCTTCTGTGAAATCTCGATGAGTATAACTGGTAAAATTTGCAGTATCACTTACTGGCTGATATGGAGGATCAAAATACACAAAATCTCCTTTTTTTGCATCTTTGATAATAGAGCTAAAATCCCTACATGAAATCTTGATTTTATCTGACTGAAGAGTCTTACTTACTGCCTGCAAATTTTCCTTATTTACAATATTTGGATTTGTATACCTCCCCAATGGTACATTGAATTTTCCCTTACTATTTACTCGATATAATCCGTTAAAACAGGTCTTGTTCAAAAACAACAATCTAGATACTTTCTCAATTTGGTTTTTTGGTTCTTGGCTTCTTACCTCATAATAATATCCTGTTGAATCTTTATGGTAGTTTTTGGAATGATCTTCTAATGATTCAATTAATTTCTCTAATCTATCTCGAATTGTAACGTATGCCAGAACTAAATCAGAATTCAAATCTGATACATTGCATTTCAGATTAGGTTCTTTTGTTAATAGATCAAACATCACAGCTCCACCACCAAGAAATGGTTCTACATATGTGCCAAATTTAGTTGGAAAGTTTTTCTCCAATTCTGGCATTAATTGCCTTTTTCCTCCAGCCCATTTTACAAATGGTTTTGGTTGCGATAATGCAATCTGCGAATATTCTTGTGCCAAGGCTCAATACTCACACATTCATGTTTTGTAATCATGAGTGAATCTATGATCACCAACGGTGAAGAATTAGTTGATTATGAGCAAATAGGTTAAATACAAATTTCGTTTTTCATGAAAAATACCAATTCTAAGGCACCGCCTAACTAGTATTCAATAAAATGAAAAGAGGAAATGGGTTTGTTTAATCCCACTTTGACCAAGCGGCCATCCATCTGTATGTCCACGTTGTGAGTTTACAACCCAAGGCTGTGAACGTCACTGATAGTACTGCTCCAGCACCTGCACCAAGTGCAACTGGGCTGTTGTAGAATTTACCTACCTGCGGCTCTATCGGTGTCATGTATGGTGGTAACGTCGGTCTTGGATACTTGAATGCAGTCTCTAGTGGGTCAGCCACTGTGATCAAGTTGACCATATTGAATAGTGGTAATGACATTCCAACTAAGACTCCGCCGAACAGTATCAAGGAGTGCTTATTCTTCTTTGTCGCCCAGTATGCCAGATCCAACAGCATTGCTGACGGAAGCCAAACTGGTGTAACGATGAAGTCGTATGGGTAACCTAATGCGAACCATGCACCTTTAGCAATCCAAGTATAGACTGTCATAATCAGCGCATAATACGTTGCGGTTCCTGGAACTCCAGTAAATGTCAGATAATATGACGCACCTACCGCAAGCATCAATGTTTGAGATATTGAGAATACTACAAACGATGTCCAGGCCCAATCAGTATAGAAGATGTAGTCTCCTGCATTGATAGTAAGCAAGGTGGAGTTTACTGCGACTACTACTATGAACAAGTAGTGAGTACATCGTCTAAGCCAGACCATTGAAAATAGTCCTTCAGGTTAGTATATAAAAATTTGGTAAATAACCGTGATCGGCACGACTAAAATGTGAATATAAAAAGGAAAAAAGTCCTATAGGACAGTTTTAGGTTAGTGACCCACAAACATTACTATGAATACTGTGCCAATGAACGTACCACCAAGGGCAGCGCCAATTACACCATTACTATTCTTAGTAGTTCCCTCTTGCATTACTTTAACACAAAAGAGATAACCAATTGCTTCTACGATGGTCAGGACGATAAATGCATAATGTCCACTTGGTGTTGGATATGCCCAAGGGTATACAAAATATCCTGCTGCGGTTCCTCCAAATGTTGCTAACCATGCTGCAAGATATGATGCTGTAATCATGCCTGTCATATTCTCGACACGGCGACCAATCATCTTCTCGACGTCTGCAGAACCTGCTCCGCCTCCGCCTGAACCAAATCCTTTTGGAAGTGTCATATTGAATTATCATTCGGCAGAATCTTTTTAAATCTTTCCTAAATTATGTGCCTAGACCGATCTAATCGTAGGTAGAAAATTAAAGAAAAAAGCACGAAAATTCGTACTTGGTTATGGTATGGATCTGCTGTACAATTTGCCTTCTAGAGCCATCTTGTACATTTCAGCAACATATGGGTTTTCACCAGGTGTTTCTGCACCTAATTCGACGAGTCTTGCATAGACTCTAACTACATAAGCTAGAGCGCCCATGAAGGCTACGACTACACCCATGTTGAACATCCAATGATTTGGAACTGCGAATATTTCTTCGACGAACCAAAAGTGCCACATCTCGTTAACACCAATTGTAAACATGGTTGCCAGATAACCTAGAATTGTCATCTTTAGACCAGTGTTCATTGAGTTATTTGGTCCTCTTAATACTGGAACTTTTCTATCATAGATTGCAACAAATCCCCATCCTAGTGGTAGTGCTACAAAGTGAGAGTATAACCACCAATGTGCTGGAGTAAATGCAGAGTCTCTAATAGAAGTCTGATGAAGTGAACCATCGACAAAGTTGTCGACTTCTACGGATGCGGCTGTTGATCCCATAGCAATGACTACTAACCAGATTTTTTTCAGTCTCTGGATTTCGACTTCCTTTGGGAGTAATGCCGGCATTTGTGCCATAGTTACTATACGTGCTTTTTGCAATATAAGCCAGTGGTTCTCAAAAACTGGTTTTTTTTGAAATTTTTTTAGTATTTTACTTTAATAATGTATAAAATTTGCAATAATTTTGATATTTAATTTGAAAAAATTCATATCTTATTTTCTAAATTTCAATGATTATCATTAATGATAATCATTAGGAATGATCTTTTTCTGATCGTAGCACGAGTTAAAACTTAAATGCGCCATTTTTCTCGTGTACTATAGTTAAGGGATAAAAATGGTAGATAAAATAACTATGGCATTTGCACTTGGAGCCGTTTTAGTACTCGGAAGCTTTGGACCAAACATCATAACAATGATTCAAACTGCTGAGGGTCACGGTGTACAAGCACAATTGCAGAGCCGTTTCATCAGAATTGAAGATGAGACGTTTAATAGACAATCCCTCCAAACTGGTGAAGTTTTGACTTTGAGTGGTGCATTCGTAAGTCTTGTAGATTCAGATATGCGTGCATGGTCATCAATATTTTCAGAGTCAACAAATGCCGGTAACAGATGGGAGATTCTAGCCAGAGACCCACCAGGTAACGTCTTTGACATTCCTGGAAATGGAGTTGTTGATTATGAAATATCAGCACGTGCTCTGGAACCAGGAGTTTACCATGTCCACACTCAATTGAATATTGAGCACGTTGGACCAGGACTTGGACCAGGACAAACAGTTGTTGTAGAAGGAGAACCAATCCTCAAACCAATCCCATATACCAATATTGCATATCAGTCAATCATAATTGCAGTTGGTTATGTGATAACATTTGCAACAAGACCTTGGCAAGTAATCTAAACTCAACTCTTTTACTTTTATTGAGTAGCTCTACTGGATAGTATTTCTGATAAAGTTATTACTTAATTTTTAGAATTAAAAATTAAGTGATACTTGATAAATTAGATGTAATTTTACTTCAGAAGTAGACTTGTTTTTATTTAGATCATGCTGGATGGAATCATGGGATACGTGTTTACCATTTCAAAACTGGATATACGTGAAAGTTTTTTCTTAGGTAAAGTTCTTCTTGATAATAATGAATACACTGTGAACATTCAAACTATAAGACGAGAGAAAGTTTTGAAACTTCCATTTGGAATGGTTTTAAAAAATCAAAAGGCTCTAGTTAGAATGTCAGGGCCAAATGGTGTTATGATTGAGGATCTTTTGCCATACAAAGGGGAATCAGAATGGGTGGAAATTGATTCTGACTTAATTACATTTTATGCGGCAGACCATCAGGATCAGTTTGATAGATTAGAGATAATTGATGATTTCTCAGAAATTTAGAAAAGACTTTAAGGTAAACTAAATGAGTTTAGCCATGAATTGGCCTGGAATGGGTGATCCTACAAAACGTAAGAAAACACTAAGATTTCTTGCAATGACTGCAGTAATTGCCATATCAGTTGGAGTTGGAAGTAGTCTGATTCAAGGTCAATTAAGCCAAAATGATCCACTCAAAGTCTGTATTAACGACAAGGATACACAATTTGTAATTTCTGCAACTCTGGAACTTTATGTTGATGGAAATGAAGCTGACGTGCCAGCAAACATTGGATTTGAAGATGGATGTCATAAATCGCTTTACACCATAGCCGGTGATGGCACAATCTATGCTGAGTGGACAGAGGAATATCCATTTGAGATTGGTCATTTTCTTTGGTCGTGGGATTTCCCAATAAAAGATATGGAACTTGACAAATCCAGAGTTTTGGTAAATGGCAAAGAATCACCACATTTCATAAATGAACTCTTAGTTGATGGTTATCACTATAGAGCAGAGTTTACATCAAAAGATTATGACGCATCAAAAGATGTAGACTTTATGCCTCCAGATCTATAATACAAAAAATATACAATTCTAAAATAGAAAAGAAGGAAAGATTGAAGATTTACCAGTATTTTCCATTATCTGGAATTAGACCGATGCCCTCATTCTCAAAATGTCTGTCGAGTTCATCAACCCATCTTTCACGGTTATCTTTGTATCCCCACCCATGAATACGTACCCAGTACGCAATTAGTGCGAGTAGGAATATTGTGAACATTATAGTTCCAAAGATGTATACCATTACATCATAGAACAGTGGGTCATAGTTTGGACCAAGCTGTCCAGTAACACTAGACAGTATACTCAAGATTGTTCCGAATATAGGAATCATCATAGAAACGAGCCTATCAGGTCGATATAAACATTTTCTCGATTATGGGGATATTAGCGATCGGCTTACGCTAGGAATTACGAATAAAATAGAAAATAGAGAGATTTTATCCTCTACCTTGTGCAGCGTATTTGCCACTTTTTCCTCTAATGAAGAATGCTCCAGCGATGCCGCCGAAGATGGCTGCTGCGATTGCAGATGCACCAATTACACCGTCAGCTGCTAGATATGGAGTACCAGATCCAGAACCTGGGTTGTCATGTGCATATTGAACTTTGGCTGCTGCTAATTCGAGTGTATGTTCAAGGGACATTGATGGATGACCACCGTCTTGGTTACCTGTTCCACCAGATCCCATATACTGGGCAAATGCTGGGGTAACACCCATTGAAATTACGACTGCAAAAATGGCGCCTAATGCTATTGATTTGTTCATTTGTATCTGTTAAAATGTGACTACCGTTATTATTTAACTTTTTTCAAATTATAGGCAAGATACATTTAATTTCGTACCTAATTTAGCCTTGAAACATGGGTAGAATGCATACACATAATCATGGCAAGTCTCATTCCATTAGACCTATCGAATTGAAGAAACCAGATTGGGTCAAAATGGATCCAAAAGAGATCGAAGAATTGATTATTAAATATGCCAAAGATGGAATGACTTCAAGTAAAATTGGTATAAAATTAAGAGACCAATATGCAATACCATTAGTCAAGCCAATAATTAACAAAACGATTTCTCAGGTCTTGACAGAGAATAAACTCACTCCTGAAATTCCTGAAGACTTGAACAACATAGTCCAAAAAGCAGTAAATCTCCAAAAGCATCTAAAAGAAAACAGAAATGACAATAGAAACGTCAGATCGCTAGAACTTATAGAAGCAAAGGTTCACAGACTTTCAACACACTACAAGAGTAAAGGAATCCTTGCAAAAAAATGGAAATATAAATCTGTAGTAGCACAACTTGAGTAATGGAAAAAAAATTACAAGAATCACTTTCATATTTTTCTGATAAAATTTCTGATACTATAAAGGCAAAAAAGAACATCTTAGTAACCACACATATTGATTGTGATGGGATTACATCTGGTAGTATTATCTCGAAGGCCCTAATCAGAGAAGGTGCAAGATGTACAGTTAGAACAACAAACGAATTTAGTCATAATCTAATTCATTGCCTTCAAAAAGAGACAAGGGATTTACATGTGATAACTGATCTTGGTGGAGGTTTTGGTAAAGAACTTGACCAGAAAATTGGTGATGATTGGATTGTTTTAGATCATCACCAAATTCCTGATGAGGAAAAGGATAATCAAAAAGTAATCAATGCGTGGAAATTTGGTATTGATGGTGGTGCTGAGATTTGTGCCGGTGGTATGACATATCTAGCAGCAACAGCATTAAGAAAAGAAAACAAAGATTTGTCTGGTATAGCTGTAGTTTCTGCACTTGGAGACAGACAAGACCAAGGAAACAAGAAAGCATTTACAGGTAAAAATTCTGAAATTGCTAAAACTGCAAATGAACTTGGCATAGTTGATATTGATTTGGATTTACTTTTAGTTGGACGAGAAACGAGACCATTAGTTGATGCATTAGCATTTACATCACAGCCTTTTATCGAAGGTTTAACTTGGAATAGAGATGCATGCCTAGCTGTACTTAATTCTACAGGGATTAGCCTGAAGAATGGTGCAAGATGGAGAGTTACTGCAGATTTGGATCAAGACGAAAAACGTCAAATTATTGAAAGTATTACTCAATTTTCACAGGGACAAAACGCAACACAGATCATGGATGAGTTGATTGGTTATACATACACATTTCCAAGAGAAGACAAACGTAGTTTTCTTAGAGATTGTAGGGAATTCTCAACTATGCTTAATTCATGTGGACGAATTAGCAAATCTGGTGTAGGAATTTCAATTTGTATGGGTGACAGAAATAAAATGCTGCAAGAGGGAGAAAAAATTCTTGGTGAATATAGATCCTTAATTCGAGATTATATGAAAGCGATAGGAAATGAAAGATGGCGTACAAATACAAATCAAGATTACATTATGGTCAATGCTGAAGGATTAGTTCCTGAAACAATGACTGGAACGATCTCTTCTCTTATAGCTGGTTCGCCAAAAAATGTTGGAAAGATTGTTATTTTGAGAACTGATGGATCAGAAGGAACAGTAAAGTTTTCTTCTAGAAAATCAAATAGTTGCAAATTGAATGTGAATCTAAGTCAACTAATGAGGAATGGAGCAGAAAAGTTTGATGGGATAGGTGGTGGTCATGATGCCGCTGCAGGAGCAAAAATAACTAAAGACAAATTGGATGAATTTTTAGACTATCTGGAAGAAAATGTCACAAAAGTGCAAAGTTGAGATAATAATCAATAACATTTCAGAGCATAAAGCAAAAGCTATTGAAAAATCACTAGAGCCTGATAATGTGAATTTTCCTGATGGGCTTTCCATGAAAGTAGAAAAAATTGATAACAAACTTGTCTTTAGTTTTTCAAATAGTGGTAATATGGGGAAATTAATATCAACTATAGATGAAGTACTTGAACATGCAAATCTTGCACTTGAGGTAATCAAATAATGCTTGACCCAAAAATTATCAGAGATGAACCAGAAATAATAAGAAAAATGCTCAAGAACAGAGCAGTTGATTTCAACTTTGACAAAATGTTAGAACTTGACAAAATAAGAAGAAATTTGATCAAAGAAACTGATGAATTTCGGAAAAAAAGAAATCAAATGTCTATTGCAATTGGAAAGGCAAAAAAGTCAAACGAGGATGCATCATCACTTCTAACTGATATGGAAGAAATTTCAAAAGAACTTACTAATCACGAACAACTTCAAAAAACTGTAGAATCAGAATATACGAATCTTGCATTTTCAATACCAAACATAATTCATGAATCAGTTCCAATTGGGGATGATGAATCTGCCAATGTAGAATTGAGAAAGTGGGGCAAAATACCACAATTTGATTTCCAAATAAGTGATCATATTGATCTTGGACAAAACCTGAACATTATAGATTTGGAAAGAGCCGCAAAAAATGCTGGTGCCAGATTCTACTATCTGAAAGGTGGATTGGTGAAACTTAGTCAAGCATTAATCTCATTTGCACTTGATTTTTTGGCAGAAAAAAAGTATAATCTAATCCAACCACCATATATGATTAATAGAAAATCTATGGAGGGAGCGGTGATTGCTGATGATTTTGAAGATGTTATTTACAAGGTTCAAGATGAAGACCTATTCCTGATTGGGACATCAGAACATGCAATTGCATCAATGTATTCCGACGAAATTCTAGATGGAAATAAACTTCCTTTTAGATATGCATCGATTAGTCCATGCTTTCGAAAGGAAGCAGGTGCTCATGGAAAAGATCAAAAAGGGATATTCAGGGTTCATCAGTTTGATAAAATTGAACAATTTGTTTTTGCAAAACCTGAAGATTCTTGGAGTGAACATGAAAAAATGATATCCTTGACTGAAGAATTTTATCAGAAATTGGAAATACCATTCAAAGTAATGCTCCTATCCAGTGGAGATATGGGAAAGGTGTCTGCAAAAACTTTTGATATTGAAGCATGGATGGCAGGACAAAATGCATATAGAGAGATTGTATCTTGCTCTAATTGTCTTGATTTTCAATCCCGTAGACTAAAAATCAGATTCCGTGATAAATCAAATGAAGACACAAAATATGTTCACACACTAAACAGTACATTAGTAGCAGTTGAAAGAACAATCGTATCTATAATGGAAAACTTTCAAACAAATGATGGTCACATCAAAGTGCCCAAAGTTTTACAGAAATATTTTGGTGAAAAAATTATCTAACTCAGCAGAGTTTATATTCAGAAAACAAAGGTCGAAAATAATTGGCACGAAAAGCCCGGAAAATAAAAGATAAGTGGAAAGAAAAAAAATGGGTTCATGTAATTGCACCTGATTCATTTAACAATGTCACTTTAGGTTATGTGCCAATTACGGATGATGAAAATGCTAAAGGTCGTGTTTTGGAAGTGACTTTATGGGATATTCTAAAAGGTGATCCTTCACAGCACCAATACAAAATATTCTTTCAAATTTACAATGTTACAGATAATAAAGCAAAAACAATTTTCAAAAAGTTTGAATACTCTAAAGAATTCTTGAGGAGTCTTATAAGAAGAGGTTCATCAAAGGTTAATTTTGTTATAGATGTTGAAACAAAAGATCATTATGTCTTTAGAGTAAAAATGCTTGCCTTAACACACAGACAACTCAACACTTCAAGGCAACGTCAATTACGCTTAATTGCACAAAATGTCATTAAAAATACTGTTCCAACTTTGGATATTGATGGTTTTGTGCAAGCAACATGTTATGAAAAAATTAACGCTGACATAAGGAGTGCAACAAAAAAAGTGATTAAACTCAGGCACGTTGGGTTGGAGAAAGTTAAACTCATCAAGACTGCTCAAGCACAAACAGTCCTCTTAGAAGCAAAAAATAAAAAAACTAAAGCCGAATAGAGGCTCATTTAATGTCATTAAATGTTGAAGTAAAAATTGATGTAATACTTCATGCAACTGAGAGTCAAGAAAAAATTTTTCATGCTTTTGAAGAAAATTTTGGTCTGAAAGAAGAGAATTTTAAAATTAAAAATTTAACAGGTCATTTTGAAAATCCTATCATATTACTTTCAATGAATTTGAAAAAAGGAAATGCAGAATTGTTTATCGCCAATATTCTTCAAGTGATCAGTAAAACTGATTTTGATGAAATTTATGATAACATTGATGAGAATATTACAAGTTCTGGTTTGAAATTAAAAATAAGTAAGCAAAAAATGATTCAAGGTAAAATCATGCTAGAAAACAAAGACGCAGTTAAAATCAATATTTCATGTCCAGTTTATGTTAAAAAAGACTCAAAAAAGATCTATCAACAATTGCTTCAATTAGGAAAATAACTTAATAAGATTCAAAAGAAAATTACAAAGGGAATGAGGAAATAGAAGCCGCTCCAGTCTGAGCGCCAAGCTTTGATGACGCCGCGACGAACCGACCCAGTTTTCTATAATGTGACCTATATTATTTTAAATAGAGATTGAATAGTGAAATGTTATTGGAAACAGATTATGATGTAATAGTAGCAGGTGGAGGGTTAACAGGTACAATTGCCGCACAAGCAATATCATATTATTCAAATCAAAATTTAAGAATTCTTTCAATAGATAGAAACCCAGAACATTTACCTGGTAGAAAATCATCGCCTGGATGGACATGCGGTGATGCATGCTCTAAAGAGGCGGTTGATTTCATGACTGAGCGAATAAAGGTTCCATGGACCAGACCAGAAATTGAGCATGATGTAAAAGGTGTTATGGCATTTTCACCTGATAAAGAAACTGCAATTCCATTTGATGGTGATGGTTACATGTTAAATCGCCAGAAACTGCCTGAAATTCAAAATTCCAGAACAAAAAAAATGGGAGTAAATTTTGATTTTGAAATTAATCTTACGGGTTTGATCTATGACGAACAACAAGTTATTGGAGTTCAAGGATTAGATAATAAAACTAAACAACCTTACAAAAAAACTGCAAAAATTGTAGTAGATGCAACTGGAATTACTTCAATGCTTAGAAATCAACTTCAGAACTCAACGAAAATTGAGAGAAAGATTGACAGAAAAGATGTGGAATCAACTGGTAGACACATCATGTATTTTGAGCCGGGAGAAAAAGATCTGGCAGAGTTTGATCCTGACTTTTGTATAATTCATCTAGATCAAGACATTGCTCCTGGTGGATATGGATGGGTTTTCCCAAAAGCTGAAAATAAAGTGAATATTGGTCTAGGTGTAGAAAAATCAATCTTAGAGCAGAGAAATAAAAGACTTGGAAAAACCGACAATGTTGCATCATTAATGGAAGAATATCTACAAAGAAATAAAGCAATAAAAAATGCAAAACTATCACAAGATCCTGAAGACGTTCACAATAACACAGGAGTTTTTCAAGTTTCTGTTAGAAGACAAAATGATTGTCTTGTGTCTGGAGGTTATATGTTAGTTGGAGATTCTGCTTGGATGCCAAAACCAATTGATGCAGGTGGAATTGGGCCAGCACTAATTGCGGGAACAATTATTGGTAATAATATTACACAAGCAATTGAGGCAAATGATGTTTCAGAAGCAAACCTTTGGCAATACAATCTTGATTTTATTGATGAGTATGGTTACAAAACTGCAGGATTAGAATTATTCAGACGTCTAGTTCAAACAATGACAAATGATCAAATTAGTTATGGCATGAAACATTTTTTGGGAAACCTTGACGTTGAGTCAATTAGCAAAGGTGAACACCCAGATTTTTCTGGATTAGGGAAAATTGGAATGATAATTAGAGGGGCCATGAACAAAACTGTTGCTAATGGTCTCAGATATACATCAGGTCAGAATCAGTGGCTAGTAGAACATTACAATAACTATCCTAAAGAACCATCTGGATTTGATGAGTGGAATAAAGCATTACACAAAACTTTAGAGGAATCATTCGTAAAAATTGCATCATTTGGCAACTAGATCTAATCTTAAATAAAGTATGGAATCAATCAAAAATACTTTGATGGAAGAACAACAATATCTTGATTGGAATAACTCTTTTGATATATTAGATAAAGCGTATGAACAAGGAATATTTGTATTAATTATTGGTCCCAAAGGTACTGGGAAAACAACTCTTGTAAGGGAATATGCAAAAAGAAAATTAATTAAATTACAATCAATAAATTTTAGTCTACGAACAAGAGAGAGTCATCTTGTAGGAACAAAAAATCTCTCTGATGGTTCAATTGGATTCGATGAAGGTATTTTGGTCAGATCAATGAAAGAAGGTGGTATTCTATATCTTGATGAGATTAATGCAGCAGAGGCAGATGTTCTGTTGAGACTTGATGAAGTATTAGATGATAGACGCCAAATAGTTCTAAAAGAATCTAGTGGTGAAACTATTCAGGCTGAAAAATCTTGGTTTGTAATATCAACAATTAATCCACTAACACATGTTGGTACAAAAGAACTTCCGCCACAGCTTTTGAGCAGATTCCCTATAAGATTAAGACTGGATTATCCGCCAGAAGATATAGAATTTGAGATTGTAAAAAAACATGTTCCAAATGCAGATGAAGAATCAACCAAGCAAGGAATTAAACTTGCTAATACTCTAAGACAAGCAGCTGCAGTAGAAGAGTTGTATTATTCACCATCACTACGAGAAACTATTGCATACACAAAACTTATTCAAAATCAAACTTTACCAAAAAAAGCTGCTCAAATAGTATTTGGAAATGTGTATGCACAATGGGGAAATATTGAATTACAAAAAGTCAATGATATTATTACCTCAATGTATGAAAAATAATGTCGTCTGTATCACTACGTAATGACATACTAATTGAAATTGCAACATTTTTGGTAAGACGTTGGTCAGGAAATGACCAAATAACAGTAGAATTCTCGAAAAAAAAAACTAATGAAACAAGAATTAAAGAAAATAGAGTAATTCTAATCCCTTTTCTAGATTATAATGGGGATGAATTTGCAAGATACAGACAATTTCGAACCTCCACTTGGTATGAGGGAATGCGGATCAACCACTGTACTAAGATACTGTCAAATGATCATGCATTTGGATTTATTCTAAATACGATAGAACGAAGAAGGATAGAGCTCGTGGGAAGAAAAGATTGGCGTGGAATGGACAGTGAGTTGATCTTCAATTATACATGGCAGTGGATTTACAGGCCACTACTAAATAATATTCTAGGAAAGGCAAGAATAGTTGAAGCATTTTATCAATACTTCTTGTTTGGTGATATCAAAGGAGAGATGCAACCAAGTCACTTTGAAAGAGTAAAAAAGGCAGTAGAATTTGCAAAAACAATTCTAGACAAAGCAATAGAAGATAGTTTTGACACTAATTGGATTGAAAAAAGTGTTCCAAAAATTTTAACTATGTTGGATATTGATTCATTGATTACAATTCCATTATCTATTCCTTTGAAGGGTCCGGGAATGTTGGTGAATCCTCAAGATTTTGAAAAAGCAGTACAAAAAATTACAAAAAATTTAGAAACTGAACTTGGTAGTTTGAATTCAAAAAATCCAATCGAGGGAAAAGATGTTATACAAGAATTTCGTCTGATTAAGAAAGAAACAAAAAAGAATGAAAATAAGGGTTTGAGATCAGAAACAATTGGAATACAGATTCCAGAGTCCACAAATGTGGATGAAACAAAGATCTATGACCAAGATCTTATTAGTAATTTAAAAAATAAATTTAGGGAGTGGAAAACTGGTTGGAAAGAGCAACACATGACTGAAGGTGAAGAATTTGATGAGGAAGCATATCTTGAAGGTCATGACAAACCATTTTTCAGTGATGTAAAAAAAGCAATAAAATCTAGAATTGTAATATTATTGGATCATTCATCAAGTATTACCGATCAGCAAACAGAATACAAGAAAACTACAATTGGATTATGTGAGGTTTTAGCATTTTTAAAAGTAAATTTCTCAGTGTATGCATTTAACACTGTAAATAGGCAGGTTGTTTGCTGGCTTGTCAAACCTGAAGATCTGAAATGGAGTAACTCGTCTGCAAAAAGACTTGCACAAATTTCTGCAAACGGTGGAACTCCACTGGCTGAAGTTTATGACAGAATGTTGCCAGTCTTAGCATCAAAAAAACCTGATATCTTTCTAACTCTGTCTGACGGAGAACCATCAGATCCAAACGCATTGAAAATGGTTCTAAAATCATACAAGAGTTTAGGTATTAAAATGACAGCTATTGGTGTTGGAAGAGATACAATTAGTTCAACTACAATTGCAAATAATTTAAAATATTTAGGGTATGAGAAGGTCTTGGCAGTAAGTAGGTTAGCAGATATTCCTAATAGAGTGCTTAGTATATTATCAGAGTAACTGTGAAAAAAAATTGTTCCAAGTGTGGCACTGAATTTACATGTGATAATAATTTGACATGCTGGTGTGCAAGTTTTCCAAAAATTTCTCAGGATCAGATAGATGAAAAAGACTGTCTCTGTAGAGAATGCCTTTTAATTACATACAGAAAGAAAATTCTTGATGTATAGATTCTTAATTTTAAATGAGAGTAATGGTATACTTTTATAGAATAAATTTGGTTTTTTATAATGGAATTTGAGGATACAAGGCAACCTGATATCAAAAAACCACTAATCATTGCCGCAATGCAAGATATGGGAAATGTAGGTTCGATTGTTGTTAATTTTATTAACAAAAGTCTAGGTACTACACAGTTTAGAAATGCAAGATCATCACGCCCACCATTTGTTTTTGATAAAGGTGGATATATTGAAATTCCAGAAGAAAAATGGGAATATAGATTTGCTAAAGATATAATTGTTTTTGGTGGTGGAAGAGGGCAACCGCAAGAAAATGATTCACTAAACGAACTGTGTCAGGATGTAATTAATGTTGCAAAAAAATATGATGCAAAATTTATCTATACAGTTGGTGGATATCACACATCGAGATCATTTGGTAAAAGTCCAACTACATTTGTAACAACAACATCTCAAAATTTGTTGGAGTTAGTAAAAAAATTAGGAATTGAAACTACACCAACGGAATCAATCATAACTGGATTCAATGGACTGATTTTAGGTTATGCAAAACTAAATGGAATCAATGGAATAGGTCTTTATGGTGAGTTGCTTGAACCAAGAATTCCCCAATATAGGGCTGCAAAGACAATCATTCAGACATTAGAAAAATTAACTTATCAAAAACTTGGTGATTTACGAGATCTTGATATGAAAGCAGATGTTGTTGAATCAAGATTCAGTTCTGGAAATGATGTAAAAGACATCTAAAAAATAAGTTTTTGAGTTAGTCTATTTCAATTCTTTTGTTGATTGGCTAGATTAGGGAATATATTGAATACCTGACGTTTTATGCTAAATAATTAAACGGTTTATTATTTGCATAAAATTGCTGGATGCCAATTGACATTAAATTTCAAATAACTTTGATGCATGGATTAGATTTAATTGGAATGTTGATATAGTATGCATATGATTATTTGGGTTGCAGCTGCTGCAATTGGAATTGTAATTGCTTTAGTGCTTGTATTCAAATATACAAAAACAGGAAAAAATGATGTTTTGGGATTCTCAATGAAGTGTAGAACTTGTGGTGCTACAACAAATGGACTTAAATGTTCCAGATGTCAACCAAATAAAAAGGACTGGCGATAGACATGATGTCAAAACCTGATTCTGAGATGGATGGAACAATTTGTAAGGAATGTAATCGTTTGATTAGTGATCATCTTCCTGAAGAATTAGAAGAATGTATAAGAAAAAGTAATTTTAAGAAATTAAAAGAAGACGATTTAAGGTGAAGTTTTTTTAAAGCACCCATAATATTTGCTATTTTATAAGCCAGAATTATTCCAAAAGTCCTAAATTATCCTAAAATCTCTCTGATCGTATGGCTGAAGAAACTGACAATGCTCTACTTGAACGCTTTGAACAAGAGGTTTGGAGTAAAGTTCCACATCTGGAAGAAAAAGATGGTGAATCAAAGGTTGTCAACGCAACACCACTTGTTGATCTTACTACAGATTTTAAGGAATGTGCAAAAAGCGTATTCAAAATTAATCTTGATGATAAAGAGTTGAGAGTTTACGGCAAACAGGATTCTACATTACTAACAGGTTCGATTAAAGTCAGACCTGCAGCTAACATAATCCATGACGCCATCGTTACAGGTAAGCTCAAAAGTGGTCAGACAGTTATAGAAGCTACATCAGGAAACTTTGGAATAGCACTAGGATTGTTATCTAAACTTGGATTAACTGTCATTGCGCTTGTCTCAAGAAAATTACAAGAAGGAGTGTTTGAGGAATTAAGAAACGGAGATATACGCACTATGGATCTTGATATGGATATTTGTCCTGCACCAGGAATGGAAGGAAAGCAAAATCTTCTAGTTGCAAAAGCAACTGCCGCTAATGTTCGTTCACAATTATCTAATCTCGGGTTTGAGACTGACACCTTTGATAAAGAAATTACTGAGATAGAGTCACTCTTAGCCAAACAAGATATAATTAATCTAGCAAAGTTTCTTTCCAAGATCTATGGTTTTTTCTGTCCAGCACAGTATGAAAATCAACTAAACGTTGATGCACATAGAACTATTACTGGAGCTGAGATTGATCAACAGCTACACGAAATAGGAGATTCACTCGAAAACTTCAATCTCTTCTGTACATTTGGTACAGGTGGTACGTCTGGTGGATTGAGCCAATACTTTTCTGAAAAATATGACAAAAAGTCAGTGTATGTAATATTTCCACCAAGTAATCAGGATGTTGCAGGAATTAGAACGAAGGCTAACGCAGATGGCTTGAAGTATTATCAACCTGACATGTACGCTGAACAACAAGAAATAGATTGGGAAAAAGCAAAATTTCTTCTAAAGTTTTTTGTAGATAAAGGACATGATATGGGTGAGAGCAGTGCACTTGAACTTTATGCCATATTACAGAAAGCAAGCTCTGAAAATGGTGGTAAATATGTCGCAATGATTTGTGACGGAATTGAAAAATACAAAAAGAATTTAGCAACTGTTGGGCAGGAAGGACCTACTCAAGTCTCCGTGGAAGAAGCAAATGCAAGTGGTTATGACAAAGTAATTTGGATTCATGCGCAATATACTCCACGTGAGGAAGGAATTGAGATAATTGCAAAATCTCTAGGAGTAGATAAAAGTAAAATTTCTGTACCAAATGCATTAACCGCACAAGAATTACTATCAACACAACAAATTCCAGAATCTTTGAGTAAAGAACTAGATGGTGATAAAAAACCATTGCTTGTTTGTATGGCTGGAAAAACTTCATTGATGGCTGCCAAAGTACTTGCTGGTAAAGGTGTTATGACAGATAGTTTGATTGGTGGGATAACAGAATTGCCTGAGAGTAAAACCAAACAAATTTCTGACCTGATCAAACAGGCATTTTAGATTAAATATCTGCAAATTAAAGAAGACCTATGAAGTGTCTTTCAGTTTGTCAACCATTTGCTCAATTGATAGTACAAGGCAAAAAGACAATAGAACTTAGAAAGTGGAATACAAAATTTCGTGGAGAATTTTTAGTTCATGCTCCACAGAAGATTAGATTTGATGATTGTAAAAGATTAAAAATAAAATCAAATCTTATTGTGGGTGCAATCATTGGTAAAGTTGAATTGATAGACGTAAAAGAATATCAAAATATAGCAGAGGTTAAATTAGATTCTACTAAACATCTTGCGTCAAATAATGCTACATATGACAAATATGGCTTCATCCTACAAAATCCAAAACAGTTACGAGTTCCAATTCCATGCAGTGGCCAACTAAATTTTTTTGATTTCAAACCAGAGTTAGCAAACACTGATGAAATCAAAACTGATCTTTTTGAGGAAGAGCATCGTTACATGTGGATTAACCATCATTAGTTAATACAAAAGGCAAAAATGACCCTTTGTATATATAAAGGGAGTTTATAAAGATGAGAAAATGCCAGAAACAAAACCAATTGTTAGTGTGGAAAATGTGGTAGCATCAGCATCTGTTGATCAAAAGATTGATCTGAATGACATCACAAAAAAATTTCCTGCAACTGAATATCATCCCGATCAATTTCCAGGTCTTGTGTTCAGATTAGAAAGCCCTCGTACTGCAACACTAATCTTTAGAACAGGAAAGATGGTTTGCACGGGTGCAAAGTCAGAAGAAATGGCTGTCAAGGCGGTAAAAACTGTTGTTCAGAGATTACGAAAGGGTGGGATCAAAATAAAAAAGGATGCAGTCATAACAGTTCAAAATATTGTAGCCGCGATAAATTTAGGTGGCAGAATTCACTTAGAACAGGCTGCTAGAAAACTCCCTAGAAGCATGTATGAGCCTGAACAATTTCCAGGATTAATTCATAGAATGCTTGATCCAAAAACAGTCATTCTGTTATTTGCATCAGGAAAACTAGTATGCACTGGTGCAAAAAAAGAACCAGATGTTTATCGGTCAGTCCATAATTTACATTCCACACTAGAAGAAAAAGGACTAATGATTTATGATGCATAAAAGCATCAGTTTCCTTTATTTCTAAAATTTTTCAAGTTCGTCTTCTATTTCACGTAAGGTTTTATTTTTAGGGTCAATCTCACGTATTTTATCACAGCATTCTTTTGCTTTGGATTTATTTTTTTGATGTAGATGTATACTTGCCTTGATAGATAATGCATCAACATCATATTCACCAATATCTAGCGTCTTATCCATATAGAACAATGTTTTTTCTACGTTACCTTTTATGAAATAGATAGTTCCTATGATAAATGCAATATCCGGATCGTGTTCTAGTTTCTTTTCAATTTCATGACCATATGTTAGTGCTTCATCATATTTTTTGTCTTTTACTAATTTTCTTAGATACCGTCTTGGATTTTTTTTAAATAAGCCAGTCAAATATGCTCAGAAATTTACTTTGATGAATTTTCTGACTGGAGTTTTTCCCAATCATCTAAAAATGTTTTCAATCCCTTATCTGTTAATGCATGGTTTAACATCTTACCTAGTACTGTAGCTGGTAAAGTGACAACATCTGCTCCAGTTTTTGCAGCGTCAATTACATGTTGTGGATGTCTTACACTTGCAACAAGAATCTGTGTGTTAAAATCATAGTTTGCAAAAATCTGCTTGATTTCTTTAATCAAATCCATTCCAGTATGACCAATATCATCTAGTCTACCAATAAATGGGCTAACATATTTTGCACCTGCTTTTGCTGCCAAAAGTGCTTGGTTTGATGAAAATATCAAAGTAACATTTACAGGAATGCCTTGCTCGGTTAAACTCTTGCATGCTCTCAATCCTTCTCCTGTCATGGGACATTTGACAACAACATGTTTTCCATACTCACGAAGTTTCTTTCCTTCCTCCATCATTCCATCATAGTCAGTACTGACAACTTCAAGACTAACATCACCCTTGATGATTTTAGTAATCTCTTGCATTACTTCGTGTGGATCACCACCTTGTTTTGCTAGAAGGCTAGGGTTTGTAGTAATACCGTCTAATAAGCCCATGTCATTATACTTTCTAATTTCATCTAAATTGGCAGTGTCGAGAAAAATCTTCATTATTTTTTACTCCGAAGTTCTTTTACTGTGTTTGCTATATTAATTGATGTTATACCATGTTTTTCAAAAAGTAAGGGAATTTCATTATCACGTGCTGATTCACCAAATATGTCCTGTGTACCAATCCTCTTTATTGGAACCGGATATGATTCAGACACTGCTTCAGATACTGCAGAACCAAAACCTGCCAAAACGTTGTGTTCTTCACATGTAACAATACCGCCAGTCTCTCTTGCGGCTTTTTCTAAAATCTCTTTATCAATTGGTTTTACAGTAAAACAATCAATCACTCTACAAGATATACCATCTCGCTTTAGTTGATCTGCTGCATCTAATGCAATCTTTACTGTAATTCCACATGCTGCAATTGTACAATCAGAACCGTCTCTTAGAGTAATACCTTTACCAATTTCAAATTCTTGTGATTCATCATGTACCATTGGAACCTTAGAACGAGTCATTCTCATATAAAATGGACCATATTGTTGTGCTATGGTCCATGTAAGTTTTGATACTGCAATAGAATCAGCGGGAATAAGAACACGCATGTTAGGAATTGCACGCATGATAGCAATATCTTCAAGTTGTTGATGTGAGCCACCATCTGCACCAACTGATAAACCTCCATGTGACACTACTAATTTTACATTTAGTCCTTTTTTGTCTCCTCGTGATGGATATGCAATAGCATTACGAATCTGATCAACACAACGACCGGGAAGAAATATGGCATAAGTACTTGCAAATGAAGTTTTACCAGAATAAGCTAATCCTGCAGCAACTGAAACTAAATTTGCCTCTGCGATTCCAACATTAAAGAATCGTTCAGGGAATTTTTTACCAAAATCTGCAGTTTTTAGTGAATCAGTAGTATCTGCGCCTAATACAACAACATTTTTGTCCTGTTCCCCTAACCCAATTAATGATTTTCCATACTCTGTTCTCATATCACCATATTGGATTTCGTCATTCATTGATATCCTAACTCCTTTGCAATTTGTAATAATTCATCTTTCTTCTTACCTACAACATGTAGTTCTATCCATTTATTCACCAATTCTATTCCGCCAAGTTCATTTGCCTTTTGGATTAAGAGTTTTCTTCTTGATCTTAGAATCTTATTTCTAAATTCTCTAATAACTAATCTTACGTCATTCTGAGCAATTATTGCACTACCACCCACAAATGCCCTTCCACCATCAGCAAAACAGTCTCCCACATTATCTAGTGTAACACCGCCATCTACCTCAATATAGCCTTGAAATTTGTTTTCCTTTAGAATTTGAACAAGTTTTTGTATTTTTTCGTGTGATGATTCAATGAATTTCTGCCCTGATTTTCCTGGTACAACTGACATTACAATTAGTTGATCTAAAGAAGAAATGAATTTTTTTGACCAATCTGGAAGTTCCGTGTCTGGATTAATTGCAAGGCCCACACTAACTTGGTTTGATCTTAGAATATCATTTATTTCACCAAAACTTGATTCGTCGCATACTTCTGTATGAACAGTAATAATATCAGATCCAGCATCAACATAGTCTTTTACATGCTTTATTGGTTCGTTAATCATTAGATGAGCATCAAAAGGAATTACAGTTAATGGTCGTAGTTCTTTTATTTTTATATGATCAAAAGTTCTGTTCTGTACAAATTGACCATCCATAACATCTAGATGAATATAATCTGCTCTTCCATCATCACATCTTTTTACTTCTTTTGCAAGATTTGTCATATCGCCTGCAATTATTGATGGAGCAATCATAAATTGTGATTCAAGTTCTTGATCAATTATTGGGACAAATTCTGGTTTTGCTGCTTTACCATGCCATTGTGGATTATCTTCCATATGTTCAACAGCCTTACCTTTGATAGTTCTTGCAATGATGATTGTTGGTAGTCCTTTGATTGTTTTTGCTCGATCAATTGCATTTGAAATTTGTTCAACTCTGTGACCATCAATCTCAATGACATTCCATCCAAAAGAGCGCCACTTATCACCAGTCTTCCATCTGCTTGCATCTTTCCACATTTCAGATAATTCATCGGTTTCAAGATGTTCATCTAACGGCATGATTTTTTCAGTGTATGAGTCTTGTTGTATGAAGTTTCTATCCAAAATTACTGTTAAGTTATCAACTTTGTATTTTGCTGCAGTCATTGCAGCTTCCCAAACTTGTCCTTCATCAGTTTCGCCATCTCCCATTACAGTAAAAATTCTATTTTCTTTTCCATCAATTTTAGCAGCAAGTGCATTGCCTACTGAATAAGAAAGTCCAATTCCAAGTGAACCACCACAAAATTCTACACCAGGACATTTCAAATCAGGATGTCCTTGAAGTTTACTGCCAAACTGTCTTAGCGTTGTAATTTTTTCTTCATCAAAATATCCCGATACTGCCATATTTGAAAAAAGACCTGGTGAAGCATGTCCTTTAGATAAAATTAATTTGTCTCTATCTTCCCAATCAGGATTTTTTGGATCATGTTTTAGATGTTTATAGAAAATACAACCCATAATTTCCGCCATTGAGAATGAACCTCCAGGATGACCAGAGCCTGCCGCAGTAGTGCCCTTGATGACAAGTTTTCTTGCTTTAAGAACATTTTTTTTAATTTGATAATAATTTAGTCCCATACCAAGCAAAAATTCATGAATATTACATAAATAGCTATATCCTAAAATTTTAATCTGAATCGATCATAAGAAATGTATGGATTTGAAAGAGAAATTACCTTTGATGATTTATGATGACAAATGTTATGTATGCATTAAATTTGCAAAAATTGTCAATTTTTTTACAAAAGGAAGATTGAGGATGATAGGTCATTATACGGATCTAGGCAAAACAATTAGAGACAACTATCTAAATGATAGTGCATTAGAGATGTTTTGGTTTATTGATAAAAATACTGCATTTGGTGGAAGAGCCGCAATATGTCCATTGATTTCTACAATTTTCAATCTTAATAATTCTGAAACAAACAAGATGTCTATTCAAGAATCATGTGATATAGGTTGTAAAGATTCATTAGCCGTTTTTTTTAGATCAGCTAGTCTAATTACACATAGTAAAAAAATTAATCTAAAAAACTTCTAACCAAACACAATACAGTGTTCACAATCACAGATTTCCTGTTGTTTTAATTTTACAAGACATTTTTTATGTTGACCAGCTTGACACTGCACACAGATTTTTTCTAAATTATCTACTTTTGTATATTTTTTTGATTGATCAAATCCAAATCCACCATCTTGAGGCCCAACCATGTCATTGCTATAACAATGATATTTTTAAATGCTGACATATTAGACGTTTACATGCTTTTTGAAAATCCAATTTTTTATTTTTGTTAATATAAACACCCAAACAAAAATCAAAAACAGAGCAATGAAAACTTTGATTCCAGAGTTTAATAGTGGATCAATGTCAACGCTTGCTGCAAAAGATATTGGACCAATAAAGAGGACTAATAATCCGCCTCCCAATAAAATAAGAATCCACATTGTAAAAATGAAGCCGAAGATTGAAGCATTCATGATAATTCGACTCCCATTAAAAATGCAGTTATTATTCCCAATATGCCAGAAAATATAGATAATTTAAAAATTTCAAAACCTATTTGTTTTTCTGATAATGGCATTCTTGCTACCAATAATCTAACTAAAGTAATTGGAGTGTGATTCTCATTAGTTGATTTAAGTTTCCAATCTTCAGTATGTGAGATTGGATTCTTAATCTGTCTATGTTCAACTATTTTTTTAACACTTGAAAGAAACAAGAAGCTGTTAATAATTGCAGGTAAAATTATAACTGCAGCAATTACCTCCACATGACCAACAATGGCAATTGCACCATACATAGCACCAAACACAAGTGCACCTGAATCTCCTGGGAAAATCTTGCTTGGGAATTTATGATATTTGTAAAATGCAAGTGAAATAAATGCTAACAATAAGCATGCAATTGCCATCTCATAATTATTTAAAATAAAAAGTGATATTGATAATGCAAAACCCGCAATTGTAGAAACTCCGCTAACAACACCATTTAATACATCAATAGAATTGAATGTGTTTCCAGTTATTGGAATCATAAATACAATTAGTGCAAGATACAGCATAGGTATCTTTACAGAACCGAATAATGGAAAATCTAGATTGGAATCATATGCACCTAATAGAATAATGGGTATAGCACAAAATGCAAGGGCGAGCGGTTTAAACCAACCGCCCATTGTTTTTCTATCATCTATGATACCAACCAAAAATGCTAGACCTGATGTTATTGCTATAGCTAATATCTCTACAACTGGAAAAAAGAAATACAAAGCAATGAGGGATGAAATAACTCCTACAATAATTGATAACCCACCTGGTCGCGCAACCAGAGTTTTTTCTTTTTTATTTACATCAATTACTGTAACATTACGTTTTTCTAATGCTTTTATGACAATTGGAGTTAAAGCATAAACCGAAAAAAACCCAATTATGATGGTAATTATTGCTGCTATGATTAGTTGTTCCATTATCTGACCTTTTCTACTTGTGACTTGATACTTTTTGCAAGAGTCATACCGATTTTATCTATTGCTGCTAATTTCTCAAGTGGTATTTTTTTCAATATTGTTCTATTTTTGTACCCATTTTTGTATAAAATTTGAGCGCGAACTCGTCCAATTTGTCTAATTTTTACTAGTTCAAGATATTTTTCTGGAACACCATGTATGATTTGCAGTTTAAGCAAATCTGATTCGTCGATAAGATTCTGATATTCAAATACAATCTTTTTTTGCTCATTTTCTTGGGCATAATCTCTCCAGAATTTCACAATCTCTGTAAAAGTATAGACCAAATCTTTCGCATTTTCTTTTATATAGAATATATCACCAGGCTCAGCATCAAAATGTTCTGACATATTTTGATAAGTCATAGCGTCTATCCACTTGTAAAGAATTAAGAGGCTTTTGAAACAATCTTCACTTGAGAATTTTTGTTGTGTATATAATTTTTCATTTTTATTAATAAGATCATCCATATCTTCTTGATATTTTTCAGGTATTGGATAGCGCAAATAAAATTCAGGAAGATTTGTAATCATGTGTAATATTCCAAATGTATGTTTTGTTCCTCTTACATAATCTTCAACATAGCCAGTCATATTAAATGCAGTTTCAGGATCAATTCTCAAATAAAAAACTCTAATACCAAATTTTGTAGGTTTGAAACCATTTTCATCAGTGATCACTCCATATTCTTTTAATTTTTCAAGTTGCTTTGATATCTTTTTTTCTAGTATGGAATCATTAGAAAGTTGATATGCAGCAAAAGTTTGGGAAAAGAATTTTATTATTTTTTCATATGATGTTGCACTAAATTTAGATGCAGTATAGATAAATCCAAGTAAATTAATTCTTAAAGAACTATCTTCATCTAATGTTTTTGATTCTAATGGTTCTGGTTCACCATCAACATAATGTTCTAATATTTCGTCAGGATATCCTTTTGAAATAATTATTGATTCACCCATGTCATCATATTGTGGTCTTCCCGCCCTTCCACACATTTGTTTATATTCTAAAATGCTAATTTTTTCTAAACCATTTTTTGTATATCTCATCACGCTTGGAATTACAACTCTACGTGCAGGTAGATTTACACCAGCCGCTAAAGTCGGAGTTGCAGTTAATAATTTTATATGATGATTTTTAAATTCATTTTCAATTATTGTGCGGCATCTTTGATCAAGCCCTGCATGATGAAATGCTGTACCATTTTTCACTGATTGTGCTAATTCAGTAGTTAATTTTGTGTTATCATAACTATATTTTGGAAGAATTGTCTTTGAGATTTTTGCTAGCTCCTTTCTTTCATTTTCTGTAAGCATTTTTACAACATTTTGTCCAGCTTCTTTTGCCCATGCTACTGCGTTTTTTCTTGTCATTGCAAATATCAAACATTGATCTCCATTATCTACAGTATCCAATCCTAAACCAATCCAATCTTTTTTGTGCCTAGATTCTTGACGATCCTTGGTCAGATTTCCCTCAGTTTCTTCCCTGTCTTGATTTGTTATAATATGTCGACTGTAAACGGCTTCAGATAATGGAACACGTCTAAATTTACTCTCAACTAATTCACATTCCAACCAATCTGCAAGTTCATTACTGTTTGATATTGTTGCACTGAGTCCAATAATTCTAGGTGGATTCTTTCCAATAAATCCAGATCTAAGTCGGGTCAGAACAATTTCTAATGTTGGACCCCTCGTCTCGTCGCCAATTAGATGTATTTCATCAGAAACCACCAATCCTATATCATAAATCCAATCTTGCTGAAATGCCATATTCGCATCCATACTTTCATTTGTGAGAAATATTATATCTGCGTCTTCTAACTTCTCTTTTTTTTCCTTTGAATCTCCAGTAGATAATGCTACTTTGATTTTTCTACCTAGAGATAATTTCTCTAATTTTTTAAACTCTTCAAATTTTTCACTGGCTAACGCACGTAACGGAGTGAGATAAACAACTTTGGTTTTATGTTTTGAGAGATGGGAAAGAATTGCCAACATTGCAATGAGTGTCTTTCCACTTGCAGTAGGTATTGTAATCAAAAAATTCTTTTTTTCATCAAATAATCCAGCCTTTACAGATCGTTCTTGTGGTTCAAAAAGATCTTCATATCCTTCTGACTTTAGAAAATCAATTGCTGAAGATTTTAAATTTAACTCATTTACTTTCATACTATATTATAATAGCCTGGTTTAACTTCATAAATAACTGAATCTTTTTGCATTTTTCGAATATAGCTTCTAGCTACATCTTCAGTGAATTTTTCTGTTTTTATCAACTCGTCAATTAAATTAGTTTCTTCAACAGGATGCTTATGTTCACCTTCTAATGATCTAATTATTTCCATAAACATTTGCATTTTTGAGACTTCACTTCGTGGTCGACCTTGCAGAGTTCCAAGATCTACTTTTCCAGTATTTACATCAATTCCTGCTTCATTGAACATAGTTTCTAGTAAATCAATGGCTCTTTGTGCATCTTCACCTTCAACTTGAGTTTTCAACAATAATCGTGATCTTGCAGTTGCAAGTCTAATCAATCCTTCTAATTGTCTAGGAGTTACTGTGATTGTATCTTCACTATCCTGCCCTATACTACGCATTTTCATATAGTAATCTAGGATTTTTTCTTCTGCATCTTTTGTTAATGTTGGTTGTACACGTTTCGCATAGGAAAGATACTTTGTTAAGGTATCAGAATCAATTAATGATCTACTATCAATTCCTTTTGGAGTATGAAGGTTAATGATATGTTTTGCAATTTTAGTGTCTCTTTCTTTTGATGGTTTATCACGAACAACAAAGATCAAGTCAAATCTAGTTAATAGTGGAACTGGCAAGTTAACATTTTCTGTAATATTTTTGAAAGGATCATATTTACCATACATTGGGTTAGCAGCTGCAAGAATTGATGCTCTTGCATTTAATGTTGCAACAATTCCACCCTTAGCAATACTTGCGGTTTGCTGTTCCATAACTTCGTGTAGTGCACTTCTATCTTCAGCTTTCATTTTGTCAAATTCGTCTATACATACTAAACCTTGATCCCCAAGAACAGTTGCGCCAGCTTCTAACATGAAAATTCCATTTGCATCTCTAACTACTGCTGCAGTGAGTCCAGCTGCAGTGGAGCCTCTACCAGAAGTATACAATCCACGTGGTGCAATCCTTGCACAGAATTTCAGCATTTCACTTTTTGCTGTACCTGGATCACCAACCAAAAATATGTTGATATCACCTCTAATCTTGGTTCCATCATTTAAATGCCTTTGAGTAGAACCTGCCATTAGTAAAAGAATTGATTCTTTGATTACTTCATGACCAGTTATGTGTGGTGCATAAGAATCAATTAGTCTATTGTAAATATCAGGATTTTTGGATAGAGCCAAAATCATTTTTTCTTCTTCAGGTGATATTTCTTCTCTCTGAATTCTGCGTGAAGTTTTACCGCCACCTTTTCCGCCTAAAAATTCTACATTATTCCCATCTAATCTCAATCTGTACAATGGACTTTCATTCTTTGAAACCCCAGACATTCTTTCTTGTTCAATTCTAATTGTACCAGTAAGTACAATTCGATCTCCTGGTCTTGCATTATCAACTAGATCCTGTTTTACAGTAACATCTAGATAATGCGGGAGTTGTCCTGGTGGTAGATCCTCAGGTAGTTCTTGTAATCTAACAAATTGAACGTCAATAAATCGACTTGATTTAGGCTCTATTCCTAATTCTTTATGTGTACATTTAGAATTTGAGCATTGTACTGGAGTTGATAGTTTTAGATCCTTGTCTAAAATTACATCTGTCCTATGACCTTCTGGGCAAATAAAGACAAGTTCTTTTGCTAATGGTTTAACTTCAGATGCACGTAATACCATTCCTGAAACACTTGTCATTTTTCCAATAACTTCTGCATTAATTTGGCGGAGACTTCTCTCAACTGGATAATTTCCAATTCTAGCTCTTATTTCATGTTCTATCTTTTTTGCGTATTTTGGGAATCGCTGTTGTAAAATCTCTTTAATCGCTCTTGAAAATGCATCTAAAATTTCATCTGGTTTTTCATTAAATACAGATTCTATTTCAGGATGTGAAACAAGATCATTATAATCAACGTTAATGTATTTCGAATTAGAAGACATCATCTTATCAATTTCTTCGACATATCTGTATACACCAGTTTTATCCTTGAACTGCATCAAAAAATTCTTTACATAATCAGACAATGCAGAAGGGGTTTGTGTTTCTAAACTCATTTTCGATCACTCATTACTTGTTTTTTGAATTCAAGACTTGCTTTATGGATATGCTCATAATATACTTCTTCTTCTACACTAAGTTTTGATGTCAAGTCAGCTGTTAATCCTGATGAATCAGCTAGTCTTACAATTTTTCCTTGTCTTATACGTACTAATTCATTTAACATACTTTCAATCTTATCAGAATCATCTTTGGAGAGTTTTTTCATAAATGAGTTAATCTTAATGTAAAAATGCTTATCAAGCGTTGAAAGCGATTCTTCTCCTTGAACGTCCTCTTTTACTTTTGCCTGTTTTAATTCAGTTAACATATCTTGTTCATGTAAAATTACATGTTTTTCAGATTCAAGAATCTCAGCAACCCACCTTGGTATGTTCATTATTTCGGATTCTTTTCCCTCAATCTTTACACCTGATACATCCATTTTCACATCATGTTTGAATTCAACCTTGATTTCCTCTAGATTGAATCCAACCGAATGCACCTTAATCACATCTTCCAATTCCATGACGATCAAATGCATCTGAGGGATTTAATGGGATCGATCGATCAATTTCGTTAACAATTAGCGTTGATCATTTGATCCTGCTAGCCATTTATTAATAAGAAATTGCAGTTTGCTTCTATGTCAGTCTCAGAAATAATGTGGGTTGAGAAATATCGTCCAAAAAAAATATCAGAAATTGTTGGTCAAAAAGAGATTATTGGAAGTTTGACTGCGTTATTGAAGAATCAGGCTGAGATGCCACATTTACTATTTTCTGGAAGTGCTGGAGTTGGAAAAACCACAACTGCTATGTGTATTTCTCGTGAGATACTTGGTGATAGATGGAAAAACTATACGCTTGAGCTAAACGCATCTGATGAACGTGGAATTGGAATGGTCAGGGAAAAAGTAAAAAAATTCTCTAGATTTGCAGGCTTAGATACTGAAATTCCATTTAAGATAATTATTTTAGATGAAGCAGATGAAATGACAGGTGATGCCCAAACTGCACTAAGGAGAATCATTGAGGATACTGCAAAATTCTGTAGGTTTATACTAATAGCCAATAATATTTCAAAGATTATTCCTCCAATTCAAAGTAGATGTGCAACATTCAAATTTACTAAGATAGATCAAAAAGAAACTATCAATCATCTTAAGAAAATTCTAAAACAGGAGAAGGTTAATGCTGATGAAAATGGCTTAATAGAAATTACAGAATATACAAATGGTGATCTTAGACATTCGATCAACCTATTACAGACAGTATCAAGCACTGGAGATATCTCTGTCACAAGTGTAAAAGCAACAGCGGGTTTAACAAAAACAAATGATGTATCTGATGTGTTAAAATTATCAATATCAGGAAAAATTCATGATGCAAGAAACAAGATGATTGAATTGATCAAAGTTTACGGAATGTCAGAAACAGATTTTCTAAAATATATTAATCAATCATTGTTTGCATTAACTCCAAAAAATCTTGAAGCTATGTCTGAAATTATTGCAAAATATGATTTTAGAATTTTATCTGGTGCAAATCCAGAGATTCAATTAACTGCAATGCTTGCAGAATTATCAAAATTCTCAAAGTAATAACGCAGAGAGAGGGATTTGAACCCCCGCGTTCTTGCGAACACAGGCTTTCAAGGCCCGCGCCCTACCAGGCTAGGCGACCTCTGCAAATTGTGATGAATTTTACTGATTAAAATTTGTTCAGCTTTACTATACATAGAGAAATAAAAATAAAGAAATGATTAGATGTAAATTCTAATCGTGTGCGTGTGGATTTGATCCACCTTCAATTTTTACAAAAGTTCCGGCTGCTTTTTCGTGCCATTCCATGTTTCCTTGGTCGACAAGAACTGCTTGCGGTGGACAAACTGATACACATGCCATACAGTAAATGCAGTCATGTTCTCTGATTGCATCTGCTTTATCTGTGAAATCAAGTCGTTCTTCCTTTTCAGTTGTGCCTTCACCTTTCCAGTCAGTAGTATCATTTACTGCATCAATGCCTGAGATATCTTTGTCAGTTCTATACCACTGAAATATTTGAACAGGACATGCTTCAATGCATGCACCATCTGCTACACAAACATCCCAATCATTTGCAACCATAGTACCAGTGATTCCAAGCTTCACCATTTTTTCACCGTGTTTCTCGTAATCAGCTAGAACTTGTTCATTAGTGGATGCATCCCAATCGTTTCCAGCTTCGCCGGCTTGAGATGGCCAAACCCAGTGAAAATTACCAGATGGCCCATCAATGATCTTTCCAATTGGCTTTTTGTCGTCTTTACAAAAATTTTCTAGTATTGCCATAGAAATTGTCATTTTGAATATTATTTAAATCTAAACAAAATTAGTCAAAACTAAACGATCAAAAACAAACTTTTCTAATAATATAACGCTGTTTCATAATGTTGCCTTACGTTCATATCTTTTCACAATACAGATGATCTATTGGATATCATCAAGTATGACATGTACAACAGCCCAAACATAGGAATATATGCAAAAGTAAACAATGATTTTGTTTTTACTCCTAATGGGTTTACTGAGGCAAAATCAAAAAAATTATCAGAATATCTTCAAACTGATGTGATTGTTACTTCAGTCGCAAATACTAGTTTGATAGGAATTCTAACGGTTGTTAATAATCATGGGATTTTATTGCCAAATACTGCATCTGAAGATGAACTGGTAAAATTGAAAAGCAAAACCGATCTAAATGTTGAGGTTTTAGATGTCAAACATAATGCGCTGGGAAATATGATGAGTGTTAATGATAAAGGTGGAATTGTTTCCCCCAGTCTACCAAAAGAATCACTGAAGCAAATTTCAGATGCATTAGATATTGAGGTAATACAAAAAAAGATTGCAGGATTTCATCAGGTTGGTGCTGTTATGGCAACATCAGCCACAGGTGGAATAGTTCATCCTGAAACCGATGAAGAAGATATCAAAATTTTTCAAAATATTCTTGGTGTAAATATTGAACCTTCAACAATTAATGGTGGTCTTCCATTTTTATCGTCAGGAATTTTAGCAAATAGTAAGTCTATGGTTGTAGGCTCTCTTACTAATGGTCCAGAAATTATGATGCTGACAAGGGCATTCATCAACTAAGTTCTGCAAATAAATCTTCTAGTTTTATTTGCTTTTCTGATCTATCTATCATATTACGCAGAACGATCAAACCATTCGAGAATTCACTTGGTGCTATAATCACTACAAATTTTGAACCAACAGATTGCTCCATTTGTTTTTTTAATGATTTGTTACCAAGATCAATATCTACTAAGATTCCTTTATCACGAAGAGATGAAGCGATTTTTATTGCATGATTTTTCATTTGGTCATTAACATACAAAACAGGAATTCGTTTTGATTCATGTTTGAATTGTGAATCTTGGTTTTCTAAAGCAAGAATTATTCTTTCAACGCCACCTGCAACACCTGTTGCGCCAAAATCAGTTCGGCCAAAGGCTATAGGTAAACTATCATATCTTCCTCCACCTACAAGTGCACCTATATCAAATGTAGTATCAAATGCCTCAAAAACAATTCCAGAGTAATAATCTAAACCACGAACAATTCCCAAATTGATTCGAATATTATCAATATTACGATTTTTTAATGAATCATAGATGTTTATGACTTCATCCCAACTATCCAAAGAACTAACATCAATTTTATCTAGAATTTCAGAAGGTGTACCAGTAATTTCAGAGAATTCAATAATTTTTTCTAATTTATCACTTGAATATCCCTTTTTTTCATATTCAGAAATAATTTCTTGTTTTGATTTTTTCTGTATTTTATCAACTGCTCTCAGCATATCCGAAACAATTTCTTGATTATCTTCTTGGAAGATTCTGTTGATATAAGATTGAACTAATTTTCTATGAGATATGTCAATAGTGATATTCTCTAAACCAAGATTTGAAAAAAATTTTGATGTAAATTCAATTATTTCTGCATCATATTCTAAATTTGCATTGCCAAAAATTTCAACATCCCATTGATGAAAGAATCTGTATCTGCCTCTCTGGGGCTCGTCATATCTCCAAACTCCACCAAATGCAGAAATCTTTGCAGGAAGTTTCATAGATTTTTGAGAAACTGCATATCTAGTTAGTCCAACTGTAAAATCAAATCGTAATGCAATTTCTCGTTCTCCCTTATCTTTGAAAAAATAAACATCGTCCTTGATCGATTCTCCACTTTTTGCTTCTAATGTAGAAAGTGATTCAATTGTAGAAGGTTCCATTAATCTAAAACCAAATATCTCTGATGTTTCAAGAAATTTTTCTCGTACAAATTCAATTTTTGAAAATTCGTTATTATCGAAGTCTTTCATTCCTCTAGGAAGATCCATTAACTGAAAAAAATTGAATTAATGCATTTAGACTTTGCTGTTAGAACTAATTAATAATAGAAGTTGTAAAAAAAGAAAATGAGTTATAGGCACCTTGAACACTCAACAGATGCAGTTATTGAAGTCACCGCTCCAACTTTGATTAATGCATTTGAGATAGCTGGCATGTCTGTAGTTGAAACCATCCTTAATTCTTCAAAGATTGATGAGAAAGATAGTCGCATTGTCTCAGTGACAGGAAAAGATCTCATATATTTACTCTATAACTGGCTTGAAGAAATTATTATTTTGACTATCACTGATGGATTTGCTGTAAAAAGAATAAGGTTAGAAATAGATAAAAAAAATGAATATGAAATTCATGCACAGGTTTTTGGTGAGGAAATTGATATTGCTAAACATGGGTTCAAAGTTGAGATCAAGTCACCCACATTTCATGAGATGTATATTCAACAGGGGGAACAAATCACATTACGATATCTCCTGGATTTGTAATATGAATAAATAATCATTTTTTAGACTTAGAACATGTCTGATGATGAATTAGATCGTATTAAGAAAAAACAATTGGATGAATTGTTAAAGCATCAACACGAAACGGAGATTAGGGAAAAATTACCTGTCATGGATTTAGACTCATTAAATTTTCACGATGCTATATCACAGAATAAACTGTTACTGGTGGATTTTTGGGCTGAGTGGTGTGGTCCATGTAAATCAATGCATCCAATTTTTTCTAGGATGGCAAAAAAATACGATCATGTCAGATTTGCCAGAGTTAATGTAGACAACTCACAAGATGTTGCAAGAGAATTCAATGTTCAATCAATTCCCACATTTATCATGTTCAAAAATGGACAAGTTACACAACAGATGGTTGGTGCAGTTGGAGAGCCGGGAATTCACATGATTTGTAAGAAATTTCTTTCTAGCTAATAACCATAAACAGGGTTTATCTTTCTCTGAATTTCAACAATTTCATTCAACACTTGTAACTCTTCTGAACTAAGTTTGTGTGCGTATTTTTTTAGTAAATTTTTTGCTTCATCTGGTCTTGGTAGTGTATAAAATACATCTTCCTCAAGAATTTGTCTTCCAATTGTTACATTTTGCACAGAGCATGCAACTTCCTCATTGGTTTTAACAATATTAACAGTCTTACCCTCGTTTTCAAGGGAATGGATGGTACCAATTTTTTTACCTGTTTTATTCATAAAGGTAGTTTTTTGACGTAATTTGCCAACATCAACTCTTATTCCAAAAACTGCTGGATTACTATTTCTAAATGCATATCCCTTTAGAAAAGTAAATTTACAAAGTGGGGTAAATTCATTAAATATTGAATTTTCAATGTCAACACTATCTTCTTCAACCCATAATGAGTAATTATCAATTAAACTATAGATTATTTTATCCTCAAATATTTTGATATGGCTTTCATCTGCTTCCGTCTCTGCATCAGAAAAAATTTTTACATTAAATGCTAGTATTACACCAAGATGTCTATCTTTTTCTTTTATTGCTTTGGCCTCCATAACATCTCTACGTGTAACTGGACCAATGTCAGCTTTCGAAATTGGAATTTGTTGTCTTCTTAACATTTCAGTAATAGCCTCAAGAGAACCGATTGTATCACATTTTATTATTAGCCCAGTAGTCTCTGTATCGATAAAGACTGATTTCATTTCAGATTCTAATAAATTTTTTAACTCTTTTGCTTCTTCCAAGTCTGATGAAGCATAAACTGTACTTCCAGGTAAAACACCATCAAGTTCTGGTGATGCAATTTTGATACCTGCTGCAGCATTCACTTCATCAATTGGTTTGAATTTGTCTCGAGGATCACGCATCTCGTCTAATGGTTTTGGTAGTAACATAGCTTTAGGTTTAGTTATTATAACCGAATCTCTTTTTGCAAAAACCAAGTTATCTTCTTTTGTTAAGTGCCCATCAATGAGAATCATATTTACAGTAGGACCAAGCCCCACTTCCTCATTCACTTCTAAAACAATACCACGTGTGGATTTTTCCTCTTGATCAAGTTTTTTCTGCAAAAATTGTTGAGTAAGGCCAACTAAAACTGCAAGTAATTCTGGTATTCCAACCCCTGAACGGGCACTCACTGGAACAATCGATATTTCTTTTTTGAAGTCTTGTACTCGATAAAAAGCCTCAGATTGATAGCCAAGTATTGATAATGCACCCACAACATTATAGATTTGTTCATCAATTGTGGTTTGAACAGGAGTTATCTGTTTTTTTATTGCCTGTGAGATATATGGTATGTCTGATTTTTGCCAGCCAGATATCATATCAACCTTGTTTAATGCAACTACAAATGGTACTTTACGGCTTTCAAGAATTTTCAAGCTCTCATTTGTTTGAGGCTGAAATCCCCTGTTTATGTCAACTACTAATATTGCAATGTCTGCAGCAGAACCACCTCTTGCTCTTAGATTTGTAAAAACTTCATGGCCGGGAGTATCAATTACTAGGATGCCGGGAATTTTTGTTTCAGTGCTTCCTAATTTATCATATAATGAACCACATATCTTTTGTATTGTTTCGTCAGGCAAGAAACTTGCACCAATATGCTGTGTAATACCACCAGCTTCTCTACCTTGGACACCAGTCCCACGGATTTTATCTAAGATTGAGGTTTTTCCTGAATCAACATGACCTAATACGGCCACAATAGGTTGTCTTATGTGCAATTTTGATCACTAGAATACTACATTCACTTCCTTCTCAAAGCTTTCTATAGAATCTGATGCGTGAATAATATTTTCAGTAAATCCTAATCCAAAATCACCTCTTATTGAACCAGGTTCTGCCTCAAAAGATTTTGTTGCACCTACCATCTGTCGTGTTGTTGTAACAGCATTATTTCCCTCAATCACACATACAACAACAGGGCCAGATGTTATATATGACAATAATTCTGGAAAAAACGGTTTATCCTTATGCACCGAATAAAATTCTGATGCTAATTCATTTGTAAAAGTAAACATCTTTAACTTTTGTATAACAAACCCCTTTCGTTCGAATCTAGCAATAATCTCTCCAACAAGTTGCCTTCTGACACCATCTGGTTTGATAATAAATAATGTTTGTTCAGTCAATTTACTTCTTGACTTTTATTCCGCCTTTAACATATTTGTTTGTCCATTTTAGTTTTCTTGGATCTCTCTTTAGAACCATCATATTCTTTTTACATTTTGCTGAGCAAAACCATAATACAGTACCATTATTTAACGCAAGCATCGTGCCAGTACCTTTTGCAACAGGCCTATCACAAAAATTACATGATTTTACTAAAAGACTCATTTAGATTACCTGTGTATTTTCTTGGCTTCACGTTCTGTTTCTCGTAAGATAATAATTTCAGACATTCTTACTGAACCTTTAACATTTCTTGTGAGAACACGTCCTTTATCTTTACCCTCTAGAACTTTAACTCTAACTTGTATTACTTCTCCAGCTATTCCAGTTCTACCAACTATTTGTATGACTTCTGATGGAGTTAAATCGTTATCGTGTGATTGATGACTCATTCTTCAGTATTACCACCTTTGATTTTAGATATTGAGGTAATCACTTCATCGATAATATGTTGTGCATCACCAGCATCTAATATTGCTGTGGCGGCTGATGTAACATCAATGCCTAATGCTTTGCCTAATTCATGCTTGTCTGGAACAAAAGCATACGCTGCATTTTGTTCTTCACAAATTAATGGAAGATGTGCAACAACTTCAGGTGGTTCTACATCTTCTGCTATAACAATTAATTTACTAATTCCTCGCTCTATGGCTTTTGTTGCTTCATTGGTGCCTTTTTTTACCTTACCAGTTTGAGCTGCAACTCTCACTGCTTCTAATATTGGACTAATAAGATCTTGTGGAGTATCAAACTTCACATAATATGCTTTAGCCATTTTTATCACCCATTGGGATCATCTTCATTCAAAAACTGACTTTAAAAGGTCTTAAAAGTGTTATCGGGCAAGAATTGATTTGATTTTTTCATGGTGTTTTGAAATTAGATCGTCGAGGTTTTTCTGTGAATCAGATTCTGCATAAACTCTAATTATTGGCTCTGTACCACTTGGTCTTACCATTATCCAATTTTTTTCATCGAACGTAATTTTTATTCCATCAGTAGTATCGGAGTTAGGAAATTCATTTGAAAGATGTTCAATAATGAGCTTTGATTCATCTTTAGTACACTTGATTTTTGACTTGGCTGTAAAAGATTGTGGTAGATTACTGATATTTTCAGCAAAGGTAGATTGTGATTTGGCTAGTAAATCAAGCATTAAAGCCAACGTCATAGCGCCATCACGTACCTGATTATGAGGACCAAACATGAAGCCACCATTTTCTTCGAATCCAATAAGAGCATTTTCATCAACCATTTTTCGAGAAACCTCAACGCTCCCAACTTTTGTTCTAATAACGTTAGAATTTGTTTGCGAGACTAGATTCTCAATATTTGTACCAGAATTGAGGCATGTTACAACCGTTGATTCTGGACATTTTTGAAGTAGATAGTTACAAAGTAGAATTGCAGAACTATCACCAGTAATGATTTTACCTTCATTATCACAGAAAATACTTCTATCACCATCACCATCAAACGCAATTCCCAGATCAGAGTTTGTAGATTTTACCAATTCTGATAAAGACTGAAGATTTTCTGGTGTTGGTTCTGATCCTCTTCCTGGAAAATTACCGTCAATATTTTCATTAATTGAATATACATCACATCCCAATTCTTTACACAATTTAATTGCGGAAACTGCTTGAGCGCCATTTCCAAGATCAAGTGACACTTTAAATTTTCTTGACTTAATCCTAGATACATCTAGATGTGATTTAATTCCATTGATGTACAGTTCTATTCTGTTTGTATCTGTAGGTTTCCAACTACGGGTAGAACCGACTTTTGGTGAAATCTTAAAAGATTTTTCAGAAAATATCTCTTCAATTTTTCTTTCATCATCTCTTGAAATTTCTACACCATCAGAACTAACTACCTTAATCCCATTATATTCAGGGGGATTATGTGATGCAGTTATCATAATTCCTCCATCATATTGTAATGCTTTTGTTAGAAATTCAAGACATGGTGTTGGTATTAATCCTATAATATAGCAATCTAATCCTGAAAAATTTAAGGCAGATGATACTACTTTTGATATAATCTCACTAGAATTTCTGCCATCATATGCAACAAGGATTTTTCCTTTCTTGAAATGAGTTCCTACTGATAATATCAAATCATGAATAAATTCCAAATTGAAATCTTCGGCAAAAATTCCGCGTACTCCATTCGTTCCGAATAATTTTTGCATGTATATTAATTCAATAGCGATAAATTTGACCGTTACTGCACAATGATTGCGGGAGTCGCCCAGCCTGGTCAAAGGCGCAGGGCTTAGGACCCTGTCTCTTAGGAGTTCGTGGGTTCGAATCCCACCTCCCGCACCACTTGTTTTTGTTAAAATAATTACGTAAGCATATATGCTATAAAAAATCACGTTTCTCGTTGAAAAAAACTTTAGTTGGAATTACAGTAGTGGGTAAAGATAAAGAAGGAATAGTTGCTAGTTTTACCAATTTTGTATTTGAAAGAAAAGGTAATCTTGAAAAAGTAAATCAAAATGTTATCAAGGGATTGTTTGGAATGTATCTAGAAGCATCCTTTACAAAAAAGATTGGTATTACAAAATTTGATTCAGATCTACAAAAACTTGCAAAAAAACTGAAAATGGAAGTCAGTAGTCATCATGAAACAAACTCACAAAAGAATATTGCAATTTTGGTTACAAAAGAACCACACTGTCTTGATGTGTTTCTGCATGATAATAAGAAGAAATCTCTTAAAGGAAATATTTCTGTCATAATAGGTACTGAAAAAACCTTATCGCCAAAGGTGAAAAATTTGCGTATACCATTTGTAGTTATTGACGAACGAAATCAGGAAAAAGCAGAATCAAAAATTTTACAGGTGTGTAAAAAACACGATATAGATTTGATTGTTCTTGCACGATACATGAGAATATTATCACCGAATTTTGTCTGGCGATTCCCAAATCGTATTATCAATATTCATCCTTCTTTACTACCAGCATTTCCTGGTGCTCTTGCATATGAACAAGCATATGAAAGAGGAACTAAAATTATTGGTGTTACAGCACATTATGTTACTGAGAATCTTGACCAAGGGCCAATAATTTTCCAAGATTCTTTCAAAGTTTCTCCTGATGATACATTAGAATCAATAAAGCGCTCGGGTCAAAAACTAGAAGCAAATACATTACTACGAGCTGCCAAAATGCATCTAGCAAACAAATTAGATGTTCGTTGGAGAAAAGTTCACACTAAATTAAAGTGAAAGTAATGAACGTTGGCGAGCTATATGATCCTGAATTTAGAAAGTTAATCAAGTCAAAAAAGCTCACAGTAGTCATTCCTATAGGCTCAATTGAACAGCATGGAGCCCATCTACCAATATCAACTGATTCTGATATTGTCACAGAAATAGCTTCACGTTTGGCAAAAAAATGTGGTTTCATCGTTTTGCCAACTATTAGTTATGGTGTTTCTCAAGAACATGATCCTTTTTTTAATGTGAGCCTTGAAAGTAATACACTTCGGAATATCATAGGTGATATTGATAGATCAGTGGTAAAAAACAAACTCAAATCAGTTATAATCTTGAATGGACATCATGGAAATATCCCATCATTAAAACTAGCAGAAAGAAAAACAATTCTCCAAAGACGTACTAGAATTCGGAAAATAAGATTCTACTCATATTGGCATTTTATGAAGCACAAATTTGATCATGCTGGATTCATAGAGACATCAATAATGCTCGCAATTTCAGATAAAGTCAAAATGAAGAAGGCAAAAAAGGGATTGATAACAAATGGCATGAGTGACAGGGAAATACAAAGAATTAACAAACTTTCTATGCAGCCAGGTGGATTTGCTAAGGTTACAAAGAACGGAGTATGGGGTGATCCAACAGGCGCAACAAAGAAGGACGGGCAAAAATTCATTGCTGAAATTGTTCGAAACCTAGTAAAAGAGTGTCAATCTTGACTTACTGAACAAAGTTGAAAAGTTTACCAGTCAACGTTTAATATACTCCCGAGTAGGGGATCCAATAAGTGAAATAAATGTCCGTAGATATGGCAGTAAAAGTACTCGATGAAAGTATCAACAAAATGGTACTGATAAAGTTGAAAGGAAGCAAGACAATAAGAGGTAATCTTTTAGGTTTTGATCAACACATGAACCTGCTACTCGACCAATCAGAAGAGGTCCCTTCTGAAGGCGATTCAATAAGTCTAGGATCCATTGTTGTACGGGGAGATAACGTAATTATGATATCTCCACCTCCAGAATAGGTGAAAATCTATGGGTAGAGGTACGCCATCAATGGGCTTGATGACAAGGAAGAAAACTCATATTAGATGTAGAAGATGTGGAAAAAACTCATTTCACAAACGTCATCAACGATGTGCAAGTTGTGGTCATCCTGACTCTAAACTAAGAAGATATTCTTGGATCAAATGGTACACCTAGATGTTAAGACAGTTTTTCTCATTAGGAGATAAAATTGAAGACCAGCAGATAGGTGCCAATGCACATATCATAAGTCAAATTAATTCATTAGAAGTTGAAAGAGATATTCTCACAAAAACAATTTCAAGATTATATGATAATGATTCTGATTTGAATAAAATACAGCGTGATAGACTATTGTTAAGATATCAACACCAGCTTGGAGTAATAATAGCCAGAATACAAAAATTGGAAACTGTAAGTAAGCATCCAGATCTAGGACCATTAGGCGAAGGACTAATCACTCTGATGGATCAAAAATTATCGCAATTAGATCAAAGGCTATACGAACTAACATCAAAGATACAAGTTGGTGAAGATGAGAAGCAAAACTCTATCAAACAAAAAACAAAAATAATAAAACCTTCAATAGAAAATCAAACTTCAGATTCCAGTAACATAAAACCAGTTTTTGAAAAACCTATACAAAACTTTGTTGAAAAACCAAATCAAATTAAGAGTAAGGGATTTGAAATTACAACATTAACTCCACACACAAAAATGGATTATGTTAAACAAAGTAAATATGATCAAATGCTTTCACAATTGGATAGCGATGTAATTCCTCCAACAAAAAAAATACCCAAACATGAAATAAAACATGTAGAAATTAAACCAGATGTTGCAAAAGAGATTACAAAAGAAGTTACCGTAGAACAACCAACTAAGCCAATTCAATTACAAGAAGAATCTGATGATGATGATGATATTAATAAAATTAAATCAGATATAATAAAAACACTATCAAAAATTGAACAAGCTGAGGTGGATTAATGTCGTACGATAATGCCATAAAGGCATTATCTATAGATGCATTGAAATTAATTAGAAATGATTTTGTCGTTGGATTAGGAAGTGGAAGAGCTGCAACCGCTCTGGTAAAATCATTATCAAATTATGTAAAAAGTAAGAATTTTGATATAAAATGTGTTCCAACATCTATGCAGATTAAACTAATTGCGGAGAAGGGTGGTCTTTCATTGATAGATATCGATCAAATTGATAAACTCGATATAGTATTTGATGGAGCAGATCAAATTGACAAAAATAAATTCTTGATAAAAGGTGGTGGCGGTGCACTACTCAAAGAAAACATTCTGATCAGTGCGGCAAAAAGAGTTGTTATCATGGCAGACAAATCAAAATTTGTAAAAGATTTTAACAAAACAATTCCAGTTGAAATTCATCCATCATCTAGAAAAATTATTACAACTAAAATCATAAAAATCTCTGGTAAATCCACTCTTCGCACATTAAAACGTGGATATCCATTTGTCACAGAAAATGGAAATCTAATACTAGACTGTGATTTTGGTACGATTAAGAATCCAAAATCTTTACAAGAAAAAATCTCTAACATGCCTGGGGTTTTAGAAGTTGGAATTTTTACTAGAAAACCAGATATTATTTACAAAGCAAAGACTAACGGAAAATTTGAAATTTTAACTTAGTTTCTTGGAACAAGTTCTCCAAATCCACTCCTACCGATTACCTCAAAGTCTTGAGATATAGTTTCGCCTCTAACAATTGTCCTAATGGGCCAACCTTTTAGCATCCAATTATCATAAACAAGATAGTCAGAAAAGCCGCCGAAAAGAAAAGAAGTTGCTTTTTCTTCCTTTTTCAGGTCTATAATGGTAATATCAGCATCAAAACCAGTTTCAATACTACCTTTCGATTTCATACCAAATATTTTTGATGCGTTATAACTTGTTAATTCAACCAACTGATTTAGAGAAATTTTATTTTTGTTAACCCCCTCACTTAATAAAATTGGTAACAATGTTCCTACTCCAGGAAAGCCTGCAAGTGCATCCCAAACACTATCACCATCAATTTTTAGTTTTAATTGATTGGCAACATGATCTGTGCCTATCGTATCAATTTGATTCTGATTAATTGCTTCCCAGACAGATTTAACATCATTCTGTGTTCTAATTGGTGGCATAACTTTTGCTAAATAACCTTCCTGAGTTTCATGAGACAGAGTTAGATAATGAGGACAAGTCTCTACAAATATTTTAGTTCCATTTTCTCTTTCAATTTTTATTTGTTCTAATGCACGTGAAGAACCAATATGAACAAAATAAATTATTGTGTTATATTTTCTTGCAAAATCAGAAATTTTTTTGATTGATTTTACTTCAGAATCAGATGAACGACTTTGAGACCAAGCATTTAATCCATCTTGGTTTTTTTCTTTTGCAGTTTTAATACCACATTCACATTCTTGATAATCTTCAGCATGAACTAATACAGGACAATTTAGTTTTGATGCATTTTTGACAACATTTTCAACTATCTCATCATTTACTTCTACGTGTGATTCAATTAATTTTGTTTCGCCTGGATTCATGTCCATATAGACATGACCAATTTCACCACCAAGATTCATGTAAAGTTTGAAGGAAGTAATTCCTTTTTCTACACATAATTCCATTTCATCAATTTGTGATTGATTAAAAATTGATGCATGTATTGCGTAATCAACATAATGAGAATTTGAGCTTGCTTGAAGTTGTTTCTCAAGGTTATTGCTGAATGAACCGTCTAATCTTAACATTCTCATCATTGTAGTTACACCTCCAATTGCTGCTACATGTGATTCTGTTGTTGCAGATTTATCAATTGGTGAATAAACACCATAATGCATATGTGTGTCTATAAGACCTGGAATACTAACTAGACCTGAACCGTTAATTTTTTTATCACACGATGGAATATCAGTTGTAAATGATACAATCTTACCATTGTCAATAACAATATTCTTTTCTATTATTCCATTTTTATGAACAACGTGTGAATCAACTATCACAGTATCATACGTCATTAAATTATGGATGTTTTTCTCGGTATATTAGTTGACCAAATGAATATAGAGTATCTGCAATCAATAAATTTAGGGCCGATGGTTTAGTGGTATAATGCCACGTTCGCAACGTGGATGACGAGGGTTCGATTCCCTCTCGGTCCACTTCTCGAAAACATTATACACTAAATAAAAATAATTCAAACATGAAAGTTTTCAATGGAAAAGAGGCTGCTAATGATTATATGTCAGCCCATACGTTAGCGTTCTCAACACCTGAGCTCACTTTGATGAGATTTTCGTTTTGGTTAGGAGATATGGTCCCTGATCCAGAAAATAAAGAGGATTCTGTTCCAAGACTAATGACTTACATCGAAGAAAAGGATTTTGCGCCAGTGGAAATAATTGATGATGAGAAATATGTTCCAACTGGTGCAGTTTTAGGTTCAGGAATGTATGGAAGCGCAAACTCTGATGATTCTGATGAAGAACAGTTTTGTTCTGAGTGTGGTGGAAAAAATTCATCTTCTGCAAAATTCTGTAGAGAATGTGGTTCGACTTTAGTTTAGAATTATTGTCTTGTACCACATTTAGTACAAAATTTTGCATTTAATCTAAGTTCAGCACCACATGAAGTACAACTTCCACCACTCGGTTTTCTAGGAAGTAATGAAGGATCAGGAGTAGGGAGAGTTCCAGGTTGGTTAAATGCTTCATTAGTTCCCATAACTGAAGGAGGTCCTCCAACAGGATTGTCAGCAGTACCAGAACGAGGAGGAACACCACCAGGCATCATTCCAGGTTGCCCCATTCCTGGCATTAATCCAGGAGATTGTGTACCACCAACTCCTGCACCAGATGAAACTCTATCCAGTGTTTTTTTCATTTCCATTAGTGATTTGATGGCTAAAAATTCTAAAGCAGAATAAGCTACAGTGTAATCACCTAATTTTTGAAAAAATTCTTTATCAGAAAGCTTTCCTGCTTTATACAAATTATTTGCATCTAGAAAAGATTCGTAATATCCTTGTGATTCATCAAATAGTGTAGATAATTTTTCGAAAGTAAGATTTAATGTATCAATTTCTCCTAATGACATATTTGAAATTTAATAAATCAGGTATTAATAGTTTAAAATAAAAATAGAAAAATTAGTAGAGCCTAAATTTTTTCTAGTGCTCTATCAATCATATTTTGATATGATTCTTTAGAACCTGCGCCTACTTGCTGTGCAATAATTTCGCCTTTGTTTAATAGAATCAAAGTTGGGATGCTAAATATATTATATTTCGAAGCTATTTCACCTGCTTGATCAACATTAACTTTAACGAAATTAACTTTGCCATCGTAGTCTACTGCAAGTTCTTCCACAACAGGTCCAACCATACGACATGGTCCGCACCATTCTGCCCAGAAATCAACAAAGACAGGTTTTTCGGAACTTATTACGTTGGTTTCCCACATTTTTGCGTCAGAGATTTGTGTTATTGCCATAACTATCAAAGAACGTCTTTCAGTCATATCTAAATATGTTCACATGATTCAAGGATTGAACTATAGTCTGTAAAAATTTGACTTGACTAAAATATACTTAAATGACGTAAAAAAACAATCGCAATATGAGTGCTGAACTTAGATTAAAAAAATTAAGAGGTTCTGGTGGATCTCTTATGGCTCAAGTCACTGATGCTCAACAAACTAAAGGAAATTTGGGTGGACCAGATCTATTTTTAGCACCTATAGGACGCTTAGATTCAGATAAAATTTCTAAATATACATGCAATACTTGCGAAAAAGAATTTGAAGGAAGTCCAAAAATTGATTTTGAAAATCCAAATGAGACTGTTGCTGAGAATTTAATCTTGGTGGAACGTGGACAGTACATATGTACTGAATGTGGTTCGACAATTGCTGAATATCGAGATTTTAAGAAACCTGATGAAATGAATGAGGTTGGACTTGCAAATCCAATTGAACAAAATGAATCATCTTCATTTTCTGACTTTGATACTTTTACGGAACCAGAGGCAACCGCTCAACAAGAAATAGTTTCTGAAACATCTCCTATGGATTCTACATTCAAATCAATAATGGGTATGGATGTTTTTGATGAAAAAGCAAAAAAAATTGGTGTTGCAAAACAAGTTGGTGTTGATTCAAATCAAAGAATTGTTCTAGTTATTTCTGATAATGAAGGAAACGATGTTTGCGTGAAATGGGAACGAATAGGAACAATTGGTGAGGTTGTTTTTTTAGGAAAGGGTTCTACTGAGGTAGTTCAAACTCCAAAAACTGAGGCTGGTGCTGGTTTAAGATGTCAAAATTGTAATTTTGATAATAAGCCTGACTCAAAATTCTGTGAAAGTTGTGGAACTCAGCTATAGAAACGTCAGGCAAGATTTATCTTAGTAAATTATTGACGAATCGTAATTTGACATCAAATTCGACTAAAAATCTAGTTAAAGATATTATAATAATTGCAGTAGTTATAGCCGTAATTTGGATTGGTTTACAAGTAATTTTTGGAACTGCAAATCCCTTTTACGTAGTTTCAAGTGGTAGTATGATTCCAGCATTACAAGTTTATGATGTAATAGTTGTCGAAGGTAATACACCATTTCAGGACATAGAAAAAGGTGATATCATCGTATTCTATGCTCCTGCAAAATATGAAAGAGGTGAAGAAAGAGTAATTGTACATAGAACACATTTAGTAATGAGCGAGAATCCTAAGACTATTCAGACTAAAGGTGATGCAAATGCAGGCAGTTTAGGAGGAACAGATTACCCCATCACTGAAAAAGTATACCTAGGTAAAGTCGAGTATGTAATCCCACAGGTAGGCTATATCACAAAGATTCTGCAACCGCCAATTAATTACATCATTATTGCAGTAATAGTTGGAATAATGGTTGTGAGACATCTATCTCAGAGAAAGAGTAAGCCAGTTTTTCAGAATACAAAAGAAACTATAGAAAAGGATCAAAATATTTCAGATGAAATTAATGATGTTCAATTAGATAGTGAATATCTAAAAAAATCCGATGATTTGGATTCACAGGATGAAGATAAATCGATTAATTCAAAAACCGATATGGATGAAAAATAACCTATTGTTAGTTATCTGTGTTAAAAACTCGTTTAAAATATTCAGAATTTTCAGATATTTCGTCAGGTTCTTCTTTTACTTTGGCTAGATCCTTAGCAAGTTGTTTTTTGTAACCCAACTGCATTTGACGTGCTATTTGGATTCTTTGAGCTTGTGGTGAACCAGCACCATGCATTGATTCTGTTAGATAACCAACTGCATTTCTACCCATTGTCATGTTTTCAATTAAACGTAGGATTCGCATTCTATTTTCAACTTCAGCCCCTGTTCGTCCTTTCAGATATTTTTTTAGTATTGGACCCGTTTCTGGACTTCTGAATTCAGCCTCTGATGGTAAAGTTACTAGTAAACCACCTGCAATGTCCTGTGCAAGTCTTGCTAATTCATAAGGTAAACGCGTTACATTATGTTTACACACGTTTGCTAGCATGTCGTCGTTCAAGAATACACCAGACTTCATTTTATGTCCTTGATACGAGGCTGCAATGCCTGCTGCGTAAATTGACTCGTTTAGGTGCGTCATTTCAATTATCTTGTCTTTGATATGTGATACTTTTGGTATACCATTATAATCTGCAATTGCAGCTGCAGCGCCAATTAGGACATCACCTAATCCAGTCTTACAGACATAGCTCCTTCTATGATAACATGTGAATCTTTCAATTAACATTGATGCAAATTCATGTTCGCCATTCATGAAGATCATTTCGTTTGGAATGAATACTTTATCAAGTATGACCATTGTTTCTTGTCCTCCATATTCAGAGTTGCCAACATCAATGTCACCAGGTTCCATACTTCGAGTATCACATGACTGTCTGCCATAGATGTACTTTATTCCCGGTGCATCTACTGGAATTGCACCAACTATTGCATAGTCTTTATCATTTTCTAATAATCTCATTGTAGGCATAATAATCATCCAGTGTGAGTTAATTGTGCCAGTTTGATGAGCTTTGGCACCTGTAACGTAGACACCTTTTTCATCTCTTTTTACAATATGCACAAATAAATCAGGATCTTCTTGTTCGCTTGGTGCAAGACTTCTATCTCCTTTTACATCTGTCATAGCACCACCAATAACCGAGTTGTCATGTTGCACCATTTTGATAAATTCTAATAATCTCTCATGATATTTTGTTCCGTGTTTCTCGTCAATCTCGTATGTTGTAGAATGTAGTGAGTTTAATGCATCCATACCAACACATCTTTGAAAACATGTACCGGTAAGCTGTCCAAGTTTTCTTTGCATCTTGTTTTGTAGTACTAAGTCCTGTGCGCTCTCAGCAATATGGAGAAAACGATTTACTCGTTCTCCAGAGATTGAAGATTTTGGAAATGCGAGATCTTCTTCTTCTACTGCAAGATCATATGTTTTTGCAACTGCATTGATTGAAGGACGAATCATTGGGTGATCAACGGGTTCTTTGACAAGTTCACCAAACAAGTAAACCTTAAGATCACGACCACGCAGACTCTCAATATACTCCTCACCAGTTCTTATTGGTCTTACAGTTTTTTGCATATCTACACTACTGTATAATGCTATAAATAATTAAAAAGTTTGCAGTCATAGCTCAGCCTAATTCTATATGCCTATACGTACATCTAGAATCTTACATCCCTCTCCTTGTTCCATAACAAGTACTGGATTCATATCCAATTCTTTAATCTCTTTAAAGTCGGTAACAAGTTGTGACAATCTCTGAATGCATTCTGATAGTTTGCTGATATCAGATGGTTTCTCTCCTCTAACTCCATCTAACAGTTTTTTTGTCTTTATGGATGAAATCATATCATTTGCTTCCTGATCAGTTAGTGGTGCAAGTCTGAATGTTACATCTTTCAAAATTTCCACATAGATTCCGCCCATGCCAAGCATAACTACAGGACCCATGCCAGGTTCAAGTTTTGAACCAATGATCATTTCCTTTCCACCCTTAACCATTTCAACAATTAAAACTCCTTTGATCTCAGCATTACTATCATATTTTTTTGCATTTTCCATGATTGTCTTAAAACCATCACGAAGCTCAGCGTCATTTGTAAGATTCACTTTTACGCCGCCAGCATCTGATTTGTGAACAATTTGTGGTGATGAGATCTTCATTACTACTGGATATCCTATCTTGTTGGCAGCATCAACTGCTTCGTCTTCTGTAGTAGCAATGCTGCTTTCTGGCAGTGGAAATCCATATGCATCTAAAATTTCTCGTCCTTCGTCTTCTAGAAGGTTTGTTCTCCCTTCTGACTTTACTTTATCAAATATGGCTTTAGCCTTATTCATATCAACTTTAAATTCTGTTACATCTCCATCAGGTGCTTTAGTCCAGTCAACAAACTGAAGCATGGCCTTAAGTGCGCGTATAGAACCTTCTGCATACGTATAATATGGAATATCTCCGGCAGCAAGAATTTCTCTGTTTGTGATTCCCTCATCTAGACCCATCAAACTTGCGAGCATTGTTTTCTTGTATTTTTTTGACATCTTTACAATCACCTCAGCGAGTTTATCATAATCAAGTGTAGCAGAAGGTGTACACATTGAAATTACTGATCCAACATTCTTGTGTTGTAAAACTTCGTTAAGGACATTCTCGAATCTATTAAAATCTGCATCACCCACAATATCAACGGGATTTCTTGAGCTTCCCCACGGTGGAATCACTGTGTCAATCTTTGATCTGATCTCTTCAATTTTTGCCATTTTAATTCCAAGTTTAGAGCATGAATCAGTTGAAATTATAGCTGGTCCGCCAGCGTTTGATACTATTACAAGATCACCTTCTACAGGAAGTGGTTGCTTAGAAAATGCAGTGGCATAATCAAATAATTCTTCCATGGTGTCAACTCGGATTGCGCCAGATTGTTTTAGTAATGCATCATAAATTTCATCTGACCCCATCAATGCACCAGTATGAGACATTGCTGCCTTGGCACCTTCAGGACTTCTGCCAGATTTCAAAACCAACACTGGTTTTTTTACTGCATTCTTTTTTGTGATCTGTTTACAAACTTTAAGAAATTCTTGCCCATTACCCATATCCTCAAGATACATCACGATAACTTTTGTTTGCTCGTGCTCTGCTAGCATTTTTAGAATATCAATTTCTGTCATATCGGCCTTATTTCCCATACTAATTACTGCAGAAAATCCGATTCCTTGTGCACTCGCATCTTCTACTAATGCTGCACATATTGCACCGCTTTGCGACACTAATGCAATTTCTCCAGATTTTGGAGTAATCTTTAGGAATGTAGAATTCATCATTGTTTGCGGATCTAGATTCATTACTCCGAGGCAGTTTGGTCCAATAATTCGTAGATTGTACTTTTTTGAAATATCTTTTAGTTGCTGTTCCAGTTTTTTGCCTTCGTCATCTACCTCCTTAAATCCTGCAGTGATTACTACTGCACCCTGAATCTTCTTCTGTCCACACTCTTCTAGTACGGTTGGGACTACGGTGTTTTTTGTAATTATTACAGCTAAATCAATTTCCTCTGGAACATCTAAAACACTCTTGTATGCTTTTTGATCAAATACCGTATCCCTTGATGGACTAATAGGAAATACAGTTCCTTTGTATCCTTTCATTATATTCGAAGTAATTGCACGACCAACGCTCCCTTCCTTGTCAGAGGCACCGATTACAGCAATAGATTTCGGGGAAAGAAAAACAGATTCAGTCATTATGATAAACTTGTTCAAACGATTTTCTATAATTAAATTTATTCATAACTAACTACCCAACATTTTTCCTGCCAGATTCTCAGCTCTTGGAACCCAAATAATTTTGAGATTTGGGAATTTTGCCATGATTGACCATGCCTCTCTCGCCAAATTGCGTAATTGCTCATTATTTATGGCAAATTTATGATTAAGTTGATTTACTGTATTTTTTGAATCACTGTAAATAATAATCTCATCATCAGAATTTGTGTATCTCTGTAATGCAGAAATTATTGCAAGATATTCTGCTTGGTTATTTGTTAATCCTAGTTTTTCAGTAAAAAGCGATTCTCCTGTCTCTTTTACAAAAAACCCATATCCAGATTTTGCTCCACCTGAACCATCTACATAGATGTTTCTTACCATACTATTTCTCTAATCTATCTAACAATGCTTTGAAAATAAATGGGAATACTGTAGTGATTTCTGCATGAATTGTTGTTTGCTTTGCATCTTGTGTAACTTTTCCCCATGAAATAGCTTCTTTAACCAAAGCGCCACTAGAACTTCCATCAAATTCTTGTGCTGTGGTTATGTACACTGCATAGTCTAACCCATCACGATATTGATTCCACCAAAGTGCATGATGTTTTGGAACACCGCCACCTAAAAGTAATGCACCTGATTGCTTTGCTTTAAAAACTAGACCTGAAATAAAATTTGCATCGTCAATTAGGTTTAATTTAAAATCTGGATGCTTCTGTGAGAACATCCAGATTTGACTTCCTACTGCACCATCCATTATTCCAGGTACAATTACTTTGATTTCATTTTTGTATGCCCAATAAAGAAATGAGTCTTCACCCATGATTTTACCAAGTTCTTTTGTAATGTCAGCAGTAGACATTTCTTTTTTTCCAGTTTTATAGACTTGTTCCAAAACACTTTGTACTTTTTCTTCAATTATAGGACCATAACTTTCCATTGGTACAATGATGTTTCCAAGCCTATGCATGTCTTGTTCTGCAAGTATTTTATCATCCATAGAAAATGAACCTTCTTTATAATTTGAAAAATGTCTTGCTATATCATGATCTAGTGCACCACACGTTGTAAAAACAATATCAAACCATTTTTTCTTAATCATATCTTTGATTATTCCTCGAAATCCGGTGGAGATTATTGCCCCAATAAAAGATAAAAATTTTAGACAGTCTTGATTTTCAATCATACTAGAAAGTATTTCAAGGCCTTCTGTGATATTTCTAGATTCAAAACCTCCTGATTCAGCCATTTCTTGGAAAATTTTATTAATTTCAGAATCCTTGCTAATTGATATATCTTTTACAGGTCTGCCAGGCTTTATCATATCAAAAACAGACTATTATCTCATTTAATGCTTCGGTTATTCAAATTTTGAAATACATAATTTACCATAAACATAAAAATGCTAATCTAAATTAATTTTTGATTTTTTTAATAGTTCTGCAAATTTATCTGGAACGTTAACAGCAGAATCTTGAAGAGATTTATAGTATTTATCTAGTTTTTTGTATAATCTTTTTGGTTTTCTTGGTTCTTCATTACTTAATGCATACAATGCTAAAATAGGAAATGCTATTGTCGCATCTGTATAAACTGTAATAAGATCTTCATGAGAGTCATGTACCTTTCCCCAGCTTTTCCCTTCCTGAAGTGTTGCACCAGATAATCCACCAGTATCAGGTCTAGCATCAGTTATCTGAATTATGTAATCTTGACCACCATGATCTTTTCTAAGAATCTGATCTAAAAGAGGACCTGTCTGCTGGGCTGTATTTTTTGGTACACCACCACCTAATTCCAAAATACCAGATTTTTTTGAATTATACACAATTGCTGCCTGTTCGATTATTTCCCTAACAAAATCAAGATTGTATTGTTGATTTTTTAATCTATGAATTGCCAAGTTTAATGCTAACGATGAATCCTTTAGTGTTGAGATATAGACTGGAACATCAAGGTCATATGCAGTTGCAACAAAACTTTTTTCTGGGTATTTTGCCTTTTTTTTGGTTATACCACCTAAAACATTACAGAATTCAGCAGTTGTAAATGGTTTATCTACAATTTTATCCTTAAAAATTTTCTGAATTACCTGATCTTCCATTTCTAGTGTTTCATAAAATTTTAGATATACATCACGAATGCGTACAATTTCCTTATCATATAGAATATTGTCATCCACTTCAGAATGTCCCTGTTTTATAGGAAATCCCCATGCGAAATGATCTTCATGGTATACATTTGCGCCAGTACTTACAATCCAGTCAACAAATCCTTTATCTAATAATGTCTTAATTATTCCACCAAATCCTACTGGTGTTAATGCACCTGCAACAGTTAGACAAATAGTTGCATCATCATGAATCATTTTTGAATATAATTTTGCGGCCTCGCCTAACTGTCTGCCATTAAAACCTGAATTTGCATAGATCTCAACAAGCTCTTTGATTGTCATTTTAGAATCAAGTTTAATGTGTGGAATTTCGTTTCCTTCAAAATTATGATGATCCATATGGTAAAAATATGAAGTATAGATTTTAATGTTTTATCTTATTACAAAAAGCATGGACGAGCATACACATGCTGATGGTACTACCCATACACATGCTGATGGTACTAC
>Ga0315338_1000387_pt1 | contig 112645 bp, 113 predicted proteins | sample ASW8metaG_FD_204518 | JGI IMG/M metagenome (GOLD analysis project Ga0315338, IMG submission 204518) | Ammonia-oxidizing marine archaeal communities from Monterey Bay, California, United States - ASW #8 | ecosystem: Environmental > Aquatic > Marine > Coastal | place: USA: California | collected...
CGGGGTGGACGTGCGGCGATCTAGCGGCGGGTGCGCTGAGGGCGTGGCTTCTCACCGTCGGCGTGGACGCCGCCGGGGGCGCGGATCAGGAGTACTGACCTGGGCTTCCGGAGGGTTGGAGGAGTCAGTGCTGCAGCGTGACATGAGGTAGTTGCAGCAACCGAATCGCTGCGGAGGCGGTCGTTTGGGCCTCGGATCTGTGCGGGGTTCCTCGCCGTTGACACCTCGGCGGTCTCGCTCGCACACTCCGTCTCCCGACATCGGTCGTGCGCTGCCTGGCGGGAGGCGCACGTGTGGGGAAACTGCCGTGCGGTGGGGGCACCTCCGGCTTTCTAGCAGTCATGGGCGAGAGGATTTTCCGGATGTCGATCCGCGGCTATGTGCTTGTGGAGACCGAGGTCGGCCGCACGCAGGCGGTCGGCGACGCGATCCGGCACGTGACTCCCGACCTGGCGAAGATCACAGCCGTCGATACGGTCACGGGGCCGTTCGACGTGATTGTGCAGCTCGAGGCGGACGACCTCGACAAGCTCGGTAAGGCGATTACCGAGGATCTGCAGACGCTCGACGGCGTCCAGCGCACGACCACCTGCCTCTCCGTCAACCTCTGACCCTTCGGGTCCCCTCGACGCTTCGCGCTTGTTTGCGAACTGCTGCCGGGCGATGCGGCACGTTCCGTGCGCACCCGCCCGAATTCACCTCGAGTCAGTCGGAGCGCCCGCGGACGGCAACAGGCTGCCCGAAGGGTCTAGGAGCCGCTCGAAGAGCGGTGGAGGCCGCGTTTGGGTTGCCAGATCCAGGGGTGGTTGCCGGTCTGCTCGGCGCGGATCTCGGCGCGGATGCGGTTGAAGCGGTCGCGGTCCACGACGAAGCCGACGCGTTTACGGCCGCCGGGGCGGTTGGCGCGGAAGTAGTCGACCGGGCCGCCGGATTCAACGTAGCGACGGAGCGCCTCGGCTTCCGCCATGATGTGCTCCCGCTGCGGTGATGTCGGAGTCCGAAGCGGGCGTGGCAGATCGTTGTCGTTGTGGATCAGCGGGCGGACACCGGGATGCTCCATGAGTTCGGACGGCTTCGATGGGGCCTCGGGACGGTCGGCGGCCTCGAGCTCAGGACCTAACGGGGGCTGATCAGGCAGCGGTTCCGGCGCCGCGAGGCGATCGTGATCGCCGGCGCCCGGCTCGGGATCGATCGGCGAGCCAGTCGAAGGGTCGAGTCGTGGGCGTGTTGCCATCGTCAGAGGACAATAGAACATTAGTTCTATGGCCGGTCGCCTGCTTCGTAACGTCTGACTGACATCGCCTCGCGATCGAGGCAGCAAGTGAACGTGAGGAACGATATGACTGACCGCTTCGACATGACCGGTAAGGTGGCGCTGATCACCGGCGGGAGCCGCGGCCTCGGACGGTCGATGGCCCTCGGGTTTGCCGAGGCGGGCGCGGACGTGGCGATCGTCAGTCGCAAGATCGACTCGTGCGAGGCGACGGCGGCGGAGGTCGAGGCACTCGGGCGATCCGCGTTCCCCTACGCCTGTCACGTCGGGCACTGGGATGAACTGGACGGCCTCGTATCTGCCGTGATCGAGCGGTTCGGGAAGATCGATGTCCTCGTGAACAACGCGGGGATGTCGCCGCTCTACCCGTCGCTGGACCAGGTGGGCGAGGACCTCTTCGACAAGGTGATCGGTGTGAACCTCAAAGGACCGTTCCGGCTGAGCGCGCTCGTCGGCAAGCACATGGCCGAGGGCGCGGGGGGCTCGATCATCAACGTCTCGAGCACGGCCTCGGTCAGTCCGAGCCCGGGATCCGAGCCGTACGGCGCTGCGAAGGCCGGACTGAACTCGATCACCCGATCGATGGCATACGCGTACGGGCCGACGGTGCGGGTGAACTGCATCATGGCGGGGCCGTTCATGACGGACATCTCGAAGGCGTGGGACCTCGAAGCGTTCGAGGAGAACGCCAGGACCAGCATTCCGATGCAGCGCGGCGGCCAGCCGGACGAGGTGGTCGGCGCGGCGCTCTACCTGGCCAGCGGGGCGTCGAGCTACACGACCGGCGCGATTCTGGCGGTCGATGGCGGGAACCACTAGCCCGCACGATTCGAGGGGAACCGGCGCCCCGACACCCCTCGGAACCATCCGCGGCCACGCGCCGTCTGACTGGCAAGCGACCATCGCTGACGTAATGCGATCCGCTGCACGTGTCGCGACGACGTGGGAAAATCGGCCGATGAGCAGACTTCTCGTACTCCTCGGAGCCGCGGCGCTCACGCTGTTGGCCGCGTGCAGCTCCGACTCCGACTCCACCTCAACACCAACGGGCGAGGCGACGACCGTGCCGACCAGCGGGCCCGGTGCCGCGCCAACCGCCGCTGCACCGGTCGACGCCTCCACTTCATTCGTCGCGCTCATCAACCTGGCGACACTGCAACAGACGACCATCCACGATGGTCCCGGCATCTGGAACGCGTGGTTCGAGGCCGACGGCAAGGTTGTGAATGCGCTGGTCCTCGGCGATGGCGTGGCACCTCGGACGGTGCGGATCGGCATCGACGGCTCGGTGATCGCCGATTCGACATCCGAACTCCAGGTGCGGGTGACCGCGGATGGGAGCGCGCGCACCTTCGGCGGCCCCAGCGGGGACGGCTTCACATTCCAGACGCTCCTCGAGGTCGACGGTGCCCTCGTCGAACTCGACGGAGACCCGACCGCACTCCCACTCGGATTCTCGCCGGACGGCGCGTACTTGCTGTCCTACGTCGGCGTTGCCGCGGAGGAGGGAGAAGCCGCCATCTCCTACACCGTTCACAACTTGGACGGCAGCGTCGGCTACAACTTCGTGAACCGGCTGTCAGCGACGAACCCTGGTTCGAGCCCACCGGCCTGGTCGCCGTCTGGCCAATACGTCGCGACGATCGGACTCCAGGGCGTCGGGATTCACGAGGTCGAGAGCGGGCAGACATTCCTCGTTCAGGCGAACGGCTCCACCGAGTGGTCCGACGCCGAGGACGCGCTGATCCTCGTGACGAGCGACCAGGAGCTACAGGTCTTGCGGATGCCGGACCTGGAGACGCTCGCGCTCGACGTGCCGACGGTGGGCATCACGGCCAGCTTCGACCCGACCGGTAGCGTCGTCTCTGTGAGCGACTTCGCCCGCAGGGTCACGACCGTCTTCGATGCGGTGACTGGCGAACAGCTTCTGGAACTCGGCGGTGTCGCCGAGACATCCAACGTGATCGGCTTCGAGCCGATCATCATGACCGACAGCGGACTCGCGGCCGTCCTTGAGCACTCCCCCGGGTGCGATGGGATCCAGATCATCCATCCGGCTCTCGGGAACCGCGGCCAGTGCCTCACAGGAACCAACCCCCGGTGGGCGCCGGATGCTAGCGCGGTGAGCGTGACTCGCGGCTCGGAAATCGTCGTATTCAACATCGAGACGCTGTCCGAGCTGGTGGTCGCCTCGGGGCTGCCGATCGGAGGGACCGCCACGCTGGCGCGATGGAACGAGCGAGGCACTCAGTTGCTGCTCGAGTGGCCGTGGGGCGGCAGCGGCTGGACAGACTCGCTTCCCTAGCGAGCCGCTAGGCCTGCTCGGAAGGCCAGGAAACCAGCAGACCCGGATCGACCTCAATCTCGACGCGCGCGCCAGGATGTAATTCGCGCGCGCCGATCTCCGTCACTGACAGGGCCGCAGCCAACGTCGCGTTGCCGATGCGCAGGAGCAGCCGGCCCTGTCCGTGCGCGCCCTGCACCGCCGTGACCTCGGCCGTGGCGCCACCATCCGCCAGCCGCACAGCGGCCGGCGGCACGCCGATCAACGCGCCGCCGAGCGCCTCCGCGATCGGCGCCGGCAGGTCCCTCCGCGGCACCACGGAGTACCCGAGGAATGCCGCCACCTCGGGCGACTCCGGCGCCTCGAGGAGATCGGCGGTCGGCGCGAGTTGGGCGGGCGCGCCCTCGAGCAGCACGAGCGAACGGTCGGCCAACAGCTGCGCCTCGCTGTGGTCGTGGGTCACGAGCAGCGCGGTCGTGCCCTCATCCCGGAGGAGAGCGCGCAAGTCGCCGACCAGCTCCGCACGGGTCTCGACGTCGAGCGCGGAGAATGGCTCGTCGAGGAACAGCATCCTCGGCCTGATCGCGAACGCGCGTGCCAGGCTGACGCGCCGCGCCTCGCCGCCCGACAGTGTGTGCGGCATTGCCGCCGCGAGGTGGGCGACGCCGAGCCGCCCCAGCCACGCCTCGGATCGCTCGCGGCGTTCGCCGCGCCGGACGCCGTGGAGCGACAGCGCGGTCTCAAGATTCCGCCGCACGTTCATGTCCAGGAGCGCCGGCTCCTGAAACACCGTCGAGGTCTGCCGGCGCAGCTTGACCAGCTCGCGCGGGCGCGCGGGTTCGCCGAAAAGCGAGACCGTCCCCGAGGTCACCGGGAGCAGCAACGCCGCCGTCAGCAGCAACGAGGACTTGCCCGCGCCGTTTGGCCCGAGGACGGCGACCGTCTCCCCCTCGTGAACGGACAGCTCGGGGACACGCAGGACCTCGCGGCGTCCTCGGCGAACTCGGACGTCCTCGAACCCGAGCGCGCGTGCCGCGGTCACCGCCGCCGAGCCCGTTGCTGCACCGTGGTGAGCACGGCCGCGATCGCGACGATGAACGCGAGCAGGATGAACCCGAGCGCGAGCGCCGCACCAAAATTCCCGCGGCTGACCTCGAGCACGGCGGCGGTGGTCAGGACGCGCGTTTCGCCGGAGAGATTGCCGCCGACCATCATCGATGCGCCGACCTCGGAGACGACGGCGCCGAAGCCGGCCATGACGGCGACGAGCAACGGTAGTCGCGCTTCGCGCGCGATCAGCCAGAGGTATTGACGTTGGTCCGCGCCCATCGCGCGGACCTGAAGGTGAAGCGTCGGTGGCAACGCCATCACCGCGGCGGCTGTGATCGCGATGATGATCGGGGTGGCGATCAGCGCCTGGGCGATCACGATCGCCGCCGGCGTATAGATCAGGCCGAGGCTACCGAGCGGACCCGATCGCCAGAGCAGGATCGCGACCAGCAAGCCGGCAACGACCGGCGGCGTCCCGGTGCCGGCGTTTGCCAGCGCGACGAACCCACGCTGTCCGGGGAACCGCGCCAACGCGAGCCCCAGGCCGATCGGCATCCCGATCGCCAGCGCCACGAGCGTCGACGTCCCCGTGATCACGGCGGTGCGAACGGTAATCTCGTAAATGTCGCCGTCGCCGGTCGAAAGGAGACGCCACGCCTCCCGCAGGCCTTCAAAGATGAGATCCATGGGCTGGCGGAGCTAGTCCGCGTACCCGGTGAACAACGCCTGCCCGTGCTCCTCGAGCCCAAAGTCGGAGATCACGGCCTGCGCCTCCGGCTCAAGCAGGAAGGAGCGGAACCGGCGCGCGCCGTCGGAGTTCAGCCCGTCGTGCTCCTCCGGGTTCACCACGATCACGTGGTAGACGTTGAGCAACGCCTCGTCACCCTCGACGTGGATCGGCAGGTCGCTGGCATCCGACACGGCAAGCCAGGTGGCGCGGTCTGAAAGCGTGTAGGCACGGGTCTCCGCCGAGATCGTCAGCGTGGCGCCCATGCCCTGGCCACTCTCCGCGTACCAGCCCTCATCAGACGGCGTCTCGACGCCGGCCGCCGCCCAGAGCGTGCGCTCCTTCGCGTGCGTGCCAGAGTCGTCGCCACGACTGATGAACGAAACGCTGGCCTGGTGAATCGCAGCGAACGCCGCGGCCGCGTCGGTCATGCCGGTGATCCCGGCTGGATCCTCTGACGGCCCGACGATCACGAAGTCGTTGAACATCACACGCGCCCGATCGACGCCGTAGCCCGCCTCGACGAAGGCGATCTCGGCGGCCGGCGAATGGACGAGGAGCACATCGGCATCGCCTCGCTCCCCGAGCTCCATCGCCGCGCCCGATCCGACGGCGATCACCTTCACGGCGTCGCCGCTCTCTTCCTCGAACAGCGGCACGAGGATGTCCAGCAGGCCGCTGTTCTCGGTACTCGTCGTCGTCGCGAGGATCAGCTCGCTGCCGTCGCTGCACGCTCCTAGCAAGAGCGCCGCCAGGCTCAGTCCAGCTGCCAACCACAGGCCCGCAGTCCGCATTCGCGCCAAAACCGCCCCGTCCGAACGCGCCCGCTACCGTCTTGCACAGCCGTGCGAGACGATACGCGCGACCAGTCCGATGCACAATCGGCGCGGAGGATGCAGTGGGCGAGCCGACCGACACACTCAATACGTCTGGATTCGAGGTGCACGCCAAGGTGTGGATCGAACGTGGCGGCGCAGTCGTGATCAGCGATTTCCTCGCTGGCCTCCTCGAGGCGGTGGAGGAACACGGTTCGGTCGCGGCCGGCGCGCAGGCGTTGGGGCTCCCCTATCGCACGGCCTGGAAGAAGCTACGCGAGATGGAGACCGCCGCGGGTTTCACGTTGATCGAATCGACGTCGGGGGGGAGCAGCGGTGGGCAGACGATTCTCTCGCCCGAAGCGTCGCGACTGATCGAGGCGCTGCATCGGATCAGCGATCCGACAACGACGATCGCGCAGGCACGGTTCGACGCGGAGTTGAGCCAGCTCACCCGCGCGGGTGACGACGCGGCGAGCCGCTAGCCGGCAAGCCGATCGTTCGACGCCGCTGGACGCAGGCTCAGCGCCGTGCGGCCGCCCGCGGCCTGATGGAACCACTGGATCTGGCGCTCGAGCTCTTCGGGCCCACCGATCGCGGCGAGCGCTGCATAGCGCGGGTGCGCCGAGGGAAGCGGCGTCCGCACTGGTACGGACAGCGAGTAGCCCTCGCCATAGCCGAGTTCGGCCGCGACCCGCTGTGCGTCACGCACCTCGGCGGCCAGCCCATCAACTTGAACGTTCGTCAGTGCGGAAAGCACCGACGGCAACGGCTCAAAGAAGCCCCAGTGGGTCCCCACCTGGGCGGTGATGTGCGAGGCATCGTCACCCAGCGTCTGCCACTCTGCCTCGAGCGGGATGACGCCGGTATTCACGAGCGCCACGACATCTCGGTAGCGCTCTGGGCTGCGGGCGATCAGGGACAGTCTCCCCACCTGGTGGAGGAGCCCAGCCGTGAATGCGGACTCGATCTCATCGGTCGGACGTTGGTCGTAGAGGCAGAACGCCTCGGTGAGCAGTGCGACTGCGAGCTGCCACGACCAGTAGTCCTCGAAGTGGACATCTGACCGCGTGAGGTTCTCGAACTCGGCTCGCGAAAAAGCCGCGCTCACGATCTGCTGTGCGGCATCCGCGCCGATACGGTCGAGCGCGGCGGGCGCGGTGCGGATCGGACCCGTCGGCGCGGAAAATGAGGAGTTCGCCGCCCGCAGGACGCTCGCGGTCAGGCCAGGGTCACCCTCGACGATTGAAAGCAGGTCGCGGAGATCCGCGCTCGGGCTCCAGAGCACCGCCATCCCGCGCCCCTTCAGTGTGGGCAGAACGGGGAGCTCAGAGGGCGCAGCGCCAGGGTTCATCGTCATCGCCGGATTATCGGCGTCTCGCACGCGCCAACGTACGGGCCGAGTCAGCGAAATCCCTGATCCCCCCTCACGGATCCCGGACGGCGGGATCGGCGATCTACGGTTGCAGCTGCGCGCGCGGAGCGGTCGCGTGACGGAACCAGTTCACCCGCTCGCGGACGCCCTCGGCGCCGCCGATCGCTTCCACCGTGGACGCGCGAGGGTGATCGACCGGTAGCACCGTGGTCGGCTCATCAAGCAACTCTCGAGGAAATCCATCCTCGAAGCCCAGGTCCGCCGCTACCACCATCGCTTCAGCTAACAATGACGCGAGGTGGCTCGGCTTGTCGCCGTCAGCTGTAACGATCGCCTCGAACAGCGGTGAGGGCAGTGACCAGTCGTGGGCGATCTGCGTGGTGAGGTGGTTGGAATCAGCCCCGAAGACTTGATGTTCGGCATCAAGCGGCTTGTAGCCGGCTCGGACGAGCTCGACGACCTGTTGGTAACGGGCCGGCAACCGCGATGCGTAGGAGAGGCGGCCCACCCCGTGGAGCAAGCCGGCGGTGAACGCCGCCTGATGCTCCTCGGGTGGCAGTCCATCGTGCACGGCGAATGATTCCGCGAGCAGCCCGATGGCCAGTAGCCACCGCCAGATCAGGTCGGGATCGAGGCCTGATTCGTCGAGGCGCTCGAACTCAGCGCGAGTCAGCGCCGCCACCGTGATGTCGCGGGCCGCAGCGAGGCCGATGCGGACGATCGCATTGCGAGCCGTGGACACTTGCTCGACCGGCGCGGAGTGCGCTGAGTTCGCAGCGCGTAAGACGCCCGCCGTGAGACCCGGGTCGCCTTCGATCACTGCGAGGAAGTCGCGCAATTCGGCCTGCGGATTCCACAGCAGCACCATGCCGCGTGCTCGCGGCGTCGGCATCGTCGGCAGGTCGGTCGGCGTGAGCGCCCCGTACGAGTTCATAAGCCGATCATCGGCATCGGTGTGGGATTAGAGAGCTGACCGTCAGAAACCACGCGGGCTCTGGTGCGCCTCGACAACGAAACGGACAGGGATCGACCGGCGAACCCACCGTCGCACCCGCAGCTGAGGGTGCGACGGATCGCCACGGAACGTCGTTGCTACGAGTATCGAACCGGGGTCCCGACGCCCGTCCCATCGCCAGCGGTCACGCGCTCGATCGAGGACTGCAACGCCGCGAGGTACTCACCCATCGTCGGCTCGTGTACCGGCGTGCACATCATGTGAATGCCGGTGGGACCGGTCGTCCGCCCGCAATACCAACCGTGCTCGTTCATGTCTGCTGCCACCGCGTGCACGTCGATCGCATCGTGGCCGTAGGAGAGGGCCCACAGCGGCGGGTCGCCGTGCACGTGCATGCCCTCGATCTCCTGAAGCCCGGCGACGGCCGCCTCCTTCGCCCGCATCGAGGACGCGGCGATCTCGTCGTACCCGTTCTCACCGAGGTAGTTCAGCGCTGCCCACGCAGCCGCGATCGCCCCACCCGGGCGGGTGCCAGTGAACGTGACGCCCGAGTACTGCCCGCTCGGCCAGTCATCGAACGAGAAGCGGGCGTACTCCTTCAGGTCCTCGCTGCGGAAGTGCGCGCTGCTGGCGGGCTTGGCGGCGAACCCTGATTTGTGCAGGTCCGCGGAGATCGACGTGACGCCCGGCAGCGCGAAGTCGAACGCGGGAACCTCGTAGCCGAGCCGGCGCACCGCCGGCGTGAGCATCCCGCCAACACAGGCGTCAACATGAAGCCAGAGGTCGCCTTCCTCGGCGATCGCGCCGATCGCCCCGATCGGATCGACCAGGCCGAGGGAGTACGTCGGTGCGGAAGCGTAGAGACCGATCGTGTTCGGCCCAATCGCGGCGGCGAGCGCCCCAACGTCAGCCCGGTAGTCGTCGGCCACCGGGCCGCGCTTCACACTGAACCCCAGCAGGTGGCCGGCCTTGTTCAACGCCGGGTGCGCCGACTGGGGCGCCACGAACTCCGGCGCGGTGATATGTGGCTTCGTCGCGCGCGCCCACTCGCGAGCGGCGTACAGCGACTGGAAGATGCTCTCCGTCCCACCGGACGTGAAGATCGAGGCCGCCCCGTCGGGCGCGGAGAGCAACCCGCGCACCATCGCGAGCACCTCGGACTCCATACGCGCGAGGCTGTGGAAGACGCGCACGCCGAGACCGTTTTCGACCATGTACATCGAATAGGCGGCCTTGAGCACCTCCTCGATGTCGTCGTTCGCGTACCAGACGAAGGCGCCGTGCCGTCCGCTGCGCCAGTCGAGGTCGTCTCCCCGCATCTCTCGCATCTCGGTTTCGAGGTCGGACCAGGCGCGTCCCTGTTGCGGCAGCGTCGTCATCGTCAGCTCTGCTCTCTGTGCTCCCACTCCGTCGTCCGGTACGGCGGAGGGGCGAGTCCAAAGTCCCATCACCGCGGGCCAAAGGTCCAGCAGCGCCTGAGCTTGCTGCGTTCTATGCTCCGAGGATGACGACCGAGGCGATTCCGGCCGCCGCTGGTACCGACTGGCACCGATGGTTCCGAGGCTTCAGCTGGGCCGTCGTGGTCTTCACGATCGGCGTCGTGGTCAGCGGCGACATCGTCCAGGCGACCGAATCGGGAGCCGGCTGCGGCGAGAATTGGCCGCGCTGTGATGGTTCGCTGATCCCGGCAATCGGCGATGCGAGCACGGCAGTCGAGTTCACACATCGCATGGCCACGACGGTGTTGAGCCTCGGCTTCATCGCACTCGTGCTCGGCGCATGGAAGCTCTATGGGCGCGGTCACCGCGTCTGGAATGCGACAGTCTGGGCGACCGTCTTCCTGGTCACCGAGATTCTGTTGGGCGCCGCGCTCGTGCTGTTCGGCTGGGTCGAGGATGACGCGTCCTGGGGTCGCGTGATCGCTGACGGGCTCCACGTCGTCAACACGTTCCTATTGGTCGGCGGCACCGTCCTGATCGCCTGGTTCGCGAGCGGTGCCCCGAGGTTCCGCATCGACCGTGCGGGCAGAGCTGATCGGATGCTCTTCGGCTCCGTGATCGTGGTGCTGTTGATCGCCGTGACCGGCACCATCAACTCGTTGGCGGACACGCTCGCACTTTCTGACCAGGTCGACATCGACGAGACGCCGATCGCGGCGATCCTGGTGAACATCCGCGGGATCCACCCCGCCGTCGCGATCGGCGGCGGGATCGGCATCTTCTACCTGATGACGCTGATCAGTGATTCGACATCAGGCACGACGAAGCGGCTCCTACTGGGCGTGCAGGCCGTGATCGGGCTGCAGTTCGTCGTCGGGGTCCTGAACATCGCGTTGCTGACGCCGCTGGAAACCCAGATCACTCACCTCGTGCTGGCGGATGCGCTCTGGATCCTGCTGATCCTGCTCACCGCGCAGATGCTTCGCGTCGACGCGCCGCGGACCGTGGCGCCGGCGTAGACGAGGCGCGCGCCGCTCAGGCCGTGCCGGCGACCTCGGGCTGCAGGTAGACGTCGAAGCGCACCGTCTTGCCTCGGAACTGCGTGCTTGGCTCACGGCCGTCCGGCGCTTTGAGGGCCGGACCGTTGTCCGGCCGCTTCACGACCACCCGACGACAGCCGGTGGCGAGGGCCGCCGCAAGCAGCGAAGCGCCGTCGTCGTCGTCACGGACGAGCCGGGCGAGCGCCCACAGCTCCTTCTTCGGCCGGGCGGTGCGATTCCTCGAAACGAACATCGGATCGAGGTAGATCACGTCGGGCGGCGTATCGAGCGCCGCGAGGTGATCGCGAGCATCAGCCGTCATGAGCTCGAGTCGCTCGACCGCGTCCATCAGGTCGGGGTATCCGAGCGCTCGGTGGACGCCATCGACGAGCAACGCCGCAACCACTCGATCGCGTTCGATCGCGGTGACACGACAGCCGAGCAGGGCCAGCAGCAGCGCGTCGCGTCCGAAGCCTGCGGTCGCATCCACGACGGAGAGCGGCTCTCCTCGGAATCCGACCGCCTTGGCTAGGAGCTCGCTGCGCAGCGAGCCTGAGCGGCGGCGGCGGAAGTCGCCCGACATGAAGTCGCAGTAGACCGGGCCAACCTGGTCATCGGTCTGGTGGAGTTCGAGGCGCTCCTCGGTAATGACGAGCAGCAAGTCGTAGTCGTCCGTGGGCCCTTCGACGAGCGGGAGATTGAGCAGCGACGCCATCTCCTGCGGCGTGCCGAGGACATCGGATCGCTCCGCCGAGGCGTAGACGGCGATCGTGGGCGTGGCGACTTCGCTGGCAACCATGGATCAATCGTATCGAGGCTCCCAACGCAGAGATACGGGTCGCGTATGCTCCGCGTCATGACGTTCGACTACAGCGGCTCGCGATATCTGATGCCCGACCGAATCACCGTCGCGCATCGCGACGCGTGGAAGCGCCTGGCGCAGCCGGGAACCTGGTGGACCGGCGCCGAACGTATAGCCATTGTTCAGGAGACCCGGAACGCAGAGGACTGCGCACTCTGCTCCGAGCGTCGCGACGCACTGTCCGCCCCGTCGGTGGCCGGCGCGCACGCCTCGAGCACGGAGCTGCCACCCGCCGCGATCGAGGCGATCCACAAGATCGTGACCGACCCCGGCCGTCTCTCGAGAGAGTGGCTGGACGGCCTGCTGGCGGAGGGTCTCTCCGACGCCGGTTATGTCGAAGTCGTCGGCGTGCTCACGACCGTAATCTCGATCGACGATGTGCACCGCGGACTGGGTCTAGACCTCGAACCGCTGCCCGCCCCCGAAGCGAGGGAGCCGACGCGACAGCGGCCGACGGGGGCGACCGACGAAGGATCGTGGGTCGAGACGGTCCCGGCGGACGCCCTCGATCCCGAGGACGCCGAGATCTATGGCGGGCGACCCTTCGCGGCGAACGTGATCCGTGCGCTGAGTCTCGTACCTGACGCCGTGCGCATGCTCGAAGTGCTGCACGGAGCGCACTACCTCAGCTTCGACGAGATGCAGATGATGACCGGCCTCGAGCGGACGTTGAGCCGTCCCCAGCTCGAGCTGGTTGCCGCCCGCGTATCGGCGGTGAACGAGTGCTTCTACTGAACGAACGCCCACTCGGCAATGCTCCGTGCGAGCAGCCAGGCCATCGAGACCAGCGTCGACATGCGGGCGGTCGTCGACGCGGACGCGGACAGCGGACTGCCACACGGCGATGAGCTCACGGCGTTCGCCGAAGCGCTCGTCCGCCGCTCGCCCGACCTCGATGCTGCGCGCGATCAGCTCGAGGCGGCCGTGGGCGCGGAGGCGCTGATCGAGGCGGCCGGAACGGCGGCGAACTTCCAGCGGATGACTCGGATCGCCGACGCAATCGGCATCCCACTCGATCGTGACGGCGGCGAGCGGGGTGCGGCCTTCCGCACTGGCCTCGGAATCAGCGAGTTCGCCGGCGCGGCGAATACGCCGGTCTCAGCGAGCTAGCCGCGCGGCAAGCCCAACCCCCGCGTCGCAATGATGTTGCGCTGAATCTCGGAGCTGCCGCCGGCGATCGTCGAGGACACCGATCCGAGGTGCGCCCGTGCGTACGTGCCGTTCGAGGCGTCGTCGCGCGCGCTGTCCCAGACCATGCCGTGAAGACCGAGCAACCGGTGATTGACGAGCGAAACGCGCTGGTTCAGCTCCGAGAGGAAGAGCTTCGCCATCGAGGCCTCGTAGTTCGGGACCATCTTGCTGTCCTGGATCGAGACGTTGAGGAAGGCGAAGAGGAACGAAACCTCGCCCTCGATCCAGCGATCGGTGAAGGAGTGACGCCAGGCGGTGGTCTCCCGGCCGCGCACCTGTTCCTCGGACGATGACTTGGCGAGCTCGAGGGCGCTCGCCAGGGTGTGGCGGACGGCGACGTTGCTGCCGATGTTGGAGCGCTCGAAGTCGGTGAGCGTCATGCCGACGTACCAGCCGCGATTCTCCTCACCGATGCGGTCGCTGACGGGGACGCGCACATCCTCGAAGAAGACTTCGTTGAACGGCTGGCGGTTGTCCATCGTCGTGAGCGGGCGGACAGCGACGCCTTGCTGGTGCATGTCCAGCATCAGGAGTGAGATGCCCCGATGCTTCGGCGCGTCGGGGTCGGTCCGGGTGAGCAGGTACATGCGGTCGGCGAACTGGGCGCCCGAGGTCCAGATCTTCTGGCCGTTGATGACGTACTCGTCGCCGTCGCGCGCGGCGCGCGTCTGGAGCGAGGCGAGGTCAGAACCGGAGCCCGGCTCCGACCAGCCCTGGGCCCACATCACCTCGCCGCTGAGGATGCCGGGAAGGAGTTCCTTCTTCTGCTCCTCGGTGCCGTGGACGAGCAGCGTCGGACCGAAGTAGCTGGCCCCGAGGCCGCCGACGTTAGAGAGCCCGTTCTCCGCAAGCTCCTGATTGAGGACAAACTGCTGCTTGATCGTGAGGCCCGCGCCGCCGTACTCAGTCGGCCACGCGGGAGCGATCCAGCCACGCTCGACGAGGGCGGCCCGCCACTCGGAGAGTTCGTCGCGGGACAGCGGCTCCTCGCCGGACTCGCCGTCGGGGCGGCGGCCCTTGTCGCCGTGCTCCTCGATGAATGCGCGGACCACCTCGCGAAACTCGGCTTCAGCGGCGGTGTCGAGTAGGTCCATGTTCGCGCTCCTCGGGAGGTGGTGTTTCAAACCGCGTTCGATTCGCGAGCATGCTAGCGCAACGCGGGCGGCGTCATCCCTCAGTCGAAGCGACTCCCCGGCTGCTGGAGCCCGTAGTGGTCACGGAGCGTGGCAGTCTCGTAGCTAGCCCGGAACAGCCCGCGCCTCTGGAGCAGCGGGATTACCTCGGCGATGAACACGTCGAGCATCTCCGGTAGTACAGGCGGCATGAGATTGAACCCGTCGGCTGCGCCATCGTTGACCCAGTCGTCCATCAGGTCGGCGACCTGTTCGGGCGTGCCAGCGAACGTGTAGTGCCCTCGCGCGCCCGACAGCTTGAACAGCAGCTCGCGCAGGGTCGGGCGCTCGTTTCGTATCAGGTCGACAATCAGCGTCGGCCGACTGACTGATCCCTGGAGCGTGGCTGGATCCGGGAAGTCTTCAGGCGCCAACGGCGCGTCCAGATCGAACTGCGAGAGGTCGATGCCCCCAAACGTTCCCGATAGCCGCTTGAGCCCGACCGCCTGATTTCCGAGCTCGTCCAGTTCTTGTGCGTAGCGACGAGCCTCAGCTTCGGTCGATGCAATCACCGGGCTGAACCCCGGCATAATCATGCAGTGGTCTGGGTTGCGCCCCTGCGCAGCGACCCGGGATTTGATGTTGCGGTAGAAGTCCTGCGCCGCTGACTTCTCCAGCACGGCGGTGAAGATCGCCTCGCCATGCTTAGCGGCGAACGCGCGTCCGGGCTCGGAGGAGCCAGCCTGGACGAGGACTGGCCGTCCCTGTGGACCACGGGGGACGGTCAGCGGTCCGGTGACGTGGTAATACGAGCCGCCGTGGTCAATCGGCTGAATTCGGCCCGGTCGCGTGTACTGACCGTTGGCCCGGTCGTCGACGACGGCATCTGCAGCCCAACTGTCCCAGAGGGCGTTGATGACGGTCATGTATTCGTCGGCGCGTTCGTAGCGCTCTTCGATGCCGGCCTGTGGGTTCGCGCTGTAGTTTTTCGCCGCGGCCGCCGAGGCGGTCGTGACGATGTTCCAACCGATTCGTCCATTGCTGATGTGATCGAGAGACGCGAACTGGCGCGCGAGGTTGTATGGCTCGGTGTAGGTCGTGGAAGCCGTTCCGATGATGCCGATGCGGCTGGTGACCGCTGCCAGCGCGCCGGCGAGGGGAATCGGATCGAGCACTGCGCGAGGCGTGTGCTCGATGTCGGCTCCGAGCGACAGGATGTCGGAGAGGAAGATCGAGTCGAAGGCGGCGGCCTCGGCCTTCTTCGCTAATTCCTCGTAGTACCGGAAGTCAGTGAGCAGGTACGGCGTTGCAGCTTGATGGCGCCAGGCGGCCTCGTGGTGGCCGCGGCTGTGGATGAACAGATTCAGGTGCATTTGCCGCCTCTGCCATCGCCGTCGACAGGATGCCGAGGACGTCTTCGTTTGCCGAATCCGGAGCTCACGACCGCGTCGGGCAGCCTCGTGACTGACGCTGCCTAGGTGCCGGTGAAGTTCGGCGGGCGCTTCTCCAGGAAGCTCAGGCGCGACTCTTTTGCGTCGTTCGGTGCGCGGTCGGCGAACCGTAGGCCGGTTGTCTCGTTGCGCAGCGCCTCGGACAGGTCATCGGCCTGCAGGTTGCGCTGGACTGTCCGCTTCGCGGAGCGCATCGCGAGCGGGGGCCAGACGGCGATCTCGTTGGCGAGTCTCAGCGACTCCTCGAGCAGGCGGTCGTGCTCGACGAAGCGGTCGAGCAGGCCGAGTCGGTGGGCCTCTTCGCCCTCGATCGTGCGGCTGGTGAAGATCAGGTCGACGGCCCGCGAGTAGCCGACGATCTGAGGGAGGAAGTAGCTCAGCCCACAGTCGGGTGAGTGATTGCGCTCAATAAATACGGACTTGAATCGCGATTCAGCCGAGCCGACCCTCAGGTCGCAGGCCAAGGCGAGGGACATGCCCCCGCCGGCGGCGACCCCGTTGACCGCGGCGATCGTGGGCTTCTCGAGGCCGTAGACCGCCAGTGCCAGCCGCCCGACCCAGCCGTACTCGTCGAGGCGGGCGTCCTGGCTGGGGGCCGTGTCGGGACCAGTCGCGGCGGGGCCGGTTTGATCGGCGCCTGAGCAGAAGCCGCGGCCCTCGCCGGTGATGATCAGCGCGCGAATGTCGTCGTCCGCGCTGACCTCCGCGCAGACCGCTGGGATTTCGTCCTGAAGCGCGCTAGTGAGCGCGTTGAGTTTCTCCGGGCGGCGCAGGGTGACGATCGCGATCTGGCCGTTGCGTTCGAGCGTGAGGTCCTCGTAGGTCATATGCGCTCCTCGATAGGTTGCTCGCGAGGCGTGCATGGTGCCTGTCGGCTCGGCTCCGGCGCTAGGAGCAACCGTCCAACTCAGCAGATCGCGCTTCGCCCAGTGTCAGGTCTCGGAGATCCCACCCACTCGCCCTCTTTCTCTTCGGGGGCAGCCAAGTCCGGATCGCCCTACGGGCGGGCCCCCGCAGCCCCTGGCCGTGGCGCGCTTCGCGGCCACGCTGGGACCAGTTGCCCTCGCGTCATCGGCGAAATCGCTGGCCCATGGCGCACTGCCTAGCTCGCAGTGGGACGTCGGAGCTCAGCGCGCACTCGTTCAGCGACCCTCGGCATGAAACAGGCCCGGCGCGTGCCGGGCCTGTTGGCCTGTCACCTTCGGCCGGGGGCTAGCCGCGAGGAAGGCCGAGGCCGCGCGTCGCGATGATGTTGCGCTGAATTTCGGAGCTGCCGCCTTCGATGGTGTTGGCCATCGAGCGGAGGTAGCGGTACGAAGCCTGGTCGGTCTCGCCGGGCTTTTCGTCCGGGTCGTAGAGCAGTCCGTGGAGGCCGTAGACCTTCATGTGCAGGCGAGAGATGCGCTGGTTCATCTCGGAACCGAACATCTTGGCCATCGAAGCCTCGTAGTTCGGCATGAGGTTGTGGGCCTGCATCGACATCAGGTGGTACGAGAAGAGGAGCGAGACTTCGGCGTCGAGCATCCGGTCGGCGAAGCCGAGTCGCACCTCGCCCTTGCCGAGCTGTGACTGATCTGCGGGGAGCGCCTTGGCGCGGTCGAGCAGCTCACCGAGGCTCTTGTGGGTACCGATCGAGGTCCCGATGCCGCTGCGCTCGAAGTCGGTGAGGGTCATGCCGACGTACCAGCCGCGATTCTCCTCACCGACGCGGTTGGAGACGGGGACACGGACATCCTCGAAGAAGACTTCGTTGAAGTCGGAGTGGCCGGTCATCTGGGTGAGCGGCTGCACGGAGACGCCCGAGTCGGTCATCGGGAACATGAGGAATGAGATGCCACGGTGCTTTGGCGCGTCCGGGTCGGTGCGGGCGAGCATGTACATCCAGTCCGAGTGGTGCGCGCCGGAGGTCCAGATCTTCTGGCCGTTGACGACGTACTCGTCGCCGTCGCGCACGGCGCGCGTCTGGAGGGAGGCGAGGTCGGATCCGGAGCCGGGCTCGGACCAGCCCTGACACCAGGCGATCTCGCCGTTCATGATCTTGGGAAGGTGTTCGGCCTTCTGCTCGTCGCTGCCGTGCACGAGCAGCGTGGGACCGATCATCATCGTGCCGAACCCACCGACGTTGCTCACGCCGGCCTTCGAGAACTCCTCGTTGAGGACGGCCTGTTCGCGTGAGGTGAGGCCAGCGCCGCCGGCCTCCTTGGGCCAGTGCGGGGCGATCCAGTGCTTGGCGGCGAGTGCATCACGCCAGCCCTCGTAATCGGCGATCTTGTCCTCATCGACCGACTTCGGGCCGAACCCGGCGCCCGGGTTCTTGCCGTCAGCGCGGAACTGCTTCGTCTCTTCGAGGAAGCCCTGGACCTCTGCCCGGAATGTTGCCTCGGCTGGCGAGTCGTTGAAGTCGACCATCTGGGTCCCCTCGGATCTGGTGATTCGCGTCGCAATGGTACCTCGACGGCGGGGCACGATCGCGGGTTCTCAGCCCCGAGGCGGGCGCTGGGAGGGCGGGACCAACCGGAGCTGGTAACGGTGGGCTGGGGTGTCAGTCGCCCGCTGACGCTGCGGCTTCGCGCCATGCGGACGGGCTCTGTCCGACGGTTCGCTTGAACGCGCGGCTGAACGCCGCCTCCGAGCCGTAGCCGACCTGCGCGGCGATCTCGGCGTGGGTCGCGCCGGAGCGCAGCGCGTCACGCGCGACCGTCATCCGCCAGCGGGCGAGGTAGCCGGAGGGGGTCTCGCCAAGCACCTCGGAGAACCGTTCGTAGAACACGGAGCGCGACATGGCGGCCGTCCGTGCCAGTTCGTCCGCGGTCCAGGCATGCTCCGGCGTGCGGTGGAGGCTGTCGAGGGTGCGGGCGAGGCGGGGGTCGGTCAGTCCCGCGGGCCAGCCGGGTGAGCGAGGCCGCTCCTGCTCGATCCAGGCCCGCAGCACCTGGATGAGCAAGACATCAGCGAGGCGTGACAGCAGCAGCGGTCCGCCTGGCCGCTCGGTTGTGATTTCGTCGGCGAGCAGCCGAAGCGTGCCATCGAGCCAACCGGCGGTCGGGCCGTCGCCAGTGCGCACGTGGATCAGCGCGGGCAGGGGTGCCAGCAACGCCTCTCGCCCCTCCGGTGCGAGGTCGAAGGTGCCGCAGAGAATCGAGGTCGTTGCCCCGTCGCCGCCATGCCGCAGGCAGGGGAGTCCATCCGCGCCGCCCTCTCTGGGCAGCGTCGCAATGTCGATCGGGTGCGCGTCCGGACTCCCCGTCATCACGTGCGCATCACCACGTGGCAGCAGCACGAGATCGCCACTGCGATACGGGATCGGCGCCTCGCTACCGACGACGACCCAGCCGGAGCCACGCACAATCACATGAAAGATCGCGTTCGGTTGAGCGTCCGCGCGCACGGCCCAGGGCTCCGTGAGTTCAGCGCGACAGAACAGGCTCCCTTGAACCCGCGCCAGCGTCAGCATCCCCGTCAGCGCGTCCATGTCGAGACCTTACCCGGTCAGCGTGGCCGAATCGCCCCCTCGGACGATCAGTCAAGAGAAATGCACGATCGCACATTCTCACGTCCGTTCCTCCGGACTAGCGTCGAGTCGAACTCGACTATCCGAGATGAGGAGCGCCAAATGACGCGGACCTGGATCGCGACGGTCCTGAACTTCTTCCTGCCAGGTGTCGGCTACCTGGTGCTGATGCAGAAACGGGTACTGGCGCTGTTCTGGTTGGCGGGAGCGCTCGGTCTGACGGCGGTGGAGCTGTCGCTACAGTCGGACGATTCCGACCTCTACTGGCCGATGTTCGCGGCGGTCTTCGTCATGAACATCGCGTTCGCCGCGGACGCATACGTCACCGGCCGCCGGCTCTTCGACGAGCCGGCAACTCCCTGAGCGGAGCCCATCGGCGTCGGCTGGCGGCAACCCGGGTTCCGCGCGACCCTTGGCTCATCACGAGCTTGCGAGGGGACGGTCGCGGTGAGCGAGAGCACGGTGTCGCCGATCCTCGCCGCACTGGCGATGCTGACCGCCGCCGGCTCGGTCGCCCTCGCGCTCTCGGTCGCCGCACCAGGCGCCTACAACCTGCGCGCCTTCATCGAGGAACGCGGCTCCTGGCTGGCCTTCCTCGTCGCGGCCGGCGCCGTGAGCGCCTCGCTGTACTACTCGGAGAGCGTTGGGTTCATCCCCTGCGAGTTCTGCTGGTACCAGCGGATCGCGATGTACCCACTCGCGGTGATCCTGTTGATCGCCGGAATCACGCGAGATGAGCGGGCTGTCCGTTATGTACTGCCGATCGCCGTGATCGGGATCGGGCTCTCCATCTACCACTACCAGCTACAGCTCTTCCCCGATCAGGCGTCGTCCTGCTCAAGCGGCGTCCCGTGCCACGCTCGCTATGTCGAGGAATTCGGGTTCGTGTCGATCCCGCTGATGGCGCTGTGCGGGTTCCTGGCGGTGATCGCACTGCAGGTTGCGATGTGGCGCGCCCGCTCCATCGAAGTGAGCCCCTAGTCGGGCGGCGTTCCGAGTGGCGTACCCGCCGGCAGCACCGCCCACTGCAACAGCCTGAGGCCCGAACTCCCGCGAGCGCCGACCGCTGAGTGCGACGAGGTGAGGTCCGGCCCGGCGAGTCGAGCCGCCCCGGGACTCGCGATCACCGAGCTGCCGACGAGCTGGCCAGCCCGAAGCGCGGCATCGAGCATCCTCGAGCGGAGCTCGATCAACAGTGCGTTGGGGGTCTGGACAGGCGGGACGGCGACCGGCTCGCGGTTCTCGATGCCAGCGGTCCGATCGACGAGCAGGGTTTGCGTTGCGCCCTCGAACTCGAGGATGCGCACCACCTCACCGTCGGAGTTGGACTCCTCGGAGCGGGCGACCGGCTGTGCGCCGTCCATCGCGACCCAGGTCTCGGTACCGCGGATCGAGGTGACGCCGCCGTCAGGCACGGGGCGATACTCGCTGCGGAGATAGAGAACGCCGCCCGTCTCGAGGTCCACCGTTGCCGTGGCGTAGCGCTCATCGAACGCGGCGGCGATCTCGGCGACTTCGTCTGTCTGCCGTGGATCGTCACGGCCGAGCACGAGACCGGCCGCGAGCACGATGGCCACCAGACTCGCCACCCACGCACCGAGGAATCGCATCCCGCGCCTCCCTGCAGCCGCGAGGGTACGTCAGTAGCCGTGAGCCGGCCTGCGGCATACTCCGCGGGGCTTGCGTGCCGCTTCGCGAGTCCGCAGTCAGAGGAGCCGAACGTGTCCGACGATCGCCCGATCCTGGATCAGGTCAACCTCGTGACGGGCGATCTGCCAGCCAGCGTGGCGTTCTATCGGCTGCTTGGCGTCGAGATTCCGGACACACGCCCCGGCTGGAACGACCACCACCGGACGGCCGAGTTCGGCGACAACGAGGTCGTCGACTTCGACATCGATAGCTCCGGATTTGCGACACATTGGGGTTCCGGGGAGATCCCCTCGGGTCCGCTGCTCAGCTTTCGCTTCGAGACGCGCGAGGCCGTCGACGGTCGCTATGCCGAGTTGATCGATGCCGGCTATCGCGGTCTGCGCGAGCCGTACGATGCGTTTTTTGGCGCCCGCTACGCGATCGTCGAGGATCCCGGCGGGGTGGCCGTTGGGCTGATGAGCGAGCCGTCCGAGGAGCATCGGTCCGCGCCGCCGGACGTCTCGACGTTCGGGTAGCGACGGTCGGAGCTACCTCGAAGCGACGGCCGTGTGATCCCAGGGGCCGATCCACTCGTCGCGGATCTCGAAGCCCCAGCCGGGGGCGTCCGACGGCGTGACGGTGCCGCCCTCGGGCACCGGGACGCCGGGAAGCGGCGCGACCTCCTCGAGGGGGACGCCGGGATCGGACCCGAGCCAGAACTCGGCGATCGGCGCCTCGGGCATCGCGATACTGAAGTGCTGGCCCCACGGGGTGTTGGCGCTGAAGTGCGGTACGACCTGGAGGCCGGCGGCCTCGGCGATGGTGTAGATCTTCAGCGCTTCGGTCAGGCCGCCGCACCACTTCATGTCGGGTTGGAGCACGTCGACGGCGCGGTGCTCGACAAGCTGGCGGTGGGCGTGACGGCCATGGTGGTGTTCGCCGGTGGCGAGCGGCATGAAGGGGATCCGCTCGCGCAGGGCGATCTGGCCCTCGAGATCCCAGGGCGGAAGTGGCTCCTCGAGCCAGCGGAGGTCGAACTGGCGGAGCCGTTCGGCGAGCCGGACCGTGAAGTCGACGTTGAAGCCCATCACGGGGTTGAACGACAGCTCTACTGAGTCGCCAACTGCCTTGCGTGCCGCGCCGAGCTTCTCCTCGAGCGCGTTGATGCCCTCGAGGCCGGCGTCGTAGTGGATCGGGTTGCTGACCTTGAACGCCTCGAAGCCGAGTTCCAGGGACCAGTCGAGGTCGTCCGAGGTGGCGTAGCACTGGACGCGGTCGCGGACGGGGCCGCCGATCAGGCTGTAGACCGGTTGGTCGAGCAACTTGCCCTTGAGGTCCCACAGCGCGAGGTCGACACCGGACTGCGCGACGGCGGCATGGCCGGTCGCACCGACCGGTTGCGAGGCGCGCCACATCAGGTCGTTGTGCAGCTCCGTTGCCAGCGCGTCGCGGCCCTCGAGCAGTGGTGCGAAGACGTAGTCCACGATCGCGGCGACGGGCTCGCCGAACGAGCAGACGCCGAGGCCATATGTGCCGTCCTCGGCGACCGCCTGGACCCAAACGTCGACCTGGGTCTTCGAGCCGGGCATCTGGCCGAACTCGCGCGAGAACTCGGGGTACTTGTTGATCGGCAGGGCGCGCGGCGCGAGCGTGTTCCAGCCTTCGCGCCAGCGTTTGGTCTGCGGCGGATCACGCGGGATCTCGACGGCGACGGCGCGGATCTGCTTGATCTTCACAGCGGCACCTCGGAACTGTCGCTATGACAGCGGCGCGTAGAAGAACGCCTCGACGTCGCTCTTGCCGGTGGGACAGTCACCGTCCGCGTCGCTCCAACTCCAGTCCTCGGTCCCCCGAAGCATGCCGTCGTTGAAGGTGATGAAGAACTCCGCGACGGTCGTCCCGCCGTCCTCCTCGCGCTCCCCGTTGAAGACGAACTGATCGCCATCCCAGCGGCCGGTCCACGCGCTGGCGGGCGTCGTGCCGAGGCCGCTCACCGAGTAGGTGCCGTCGTCGAGGCGCCGGATGGTGACGTTGTCGATGCCGGCCGGTTCGTCTTCCTCGCCAGCGCAGACGCCCGAGGTCTCCGTCACGTTGACGATGAACTCCCAGACGCCCTCGATGTCGGGCGCGTCGGCGTCACCGTTGGACGAGGTGCCGCCTGAATCGCTAGCGGTCGGCGCCTCGGTGGCCGTCGACCCGCCGGATGTGGTGGTCGCGCCCGGCGTGGGTGCTTGAACCCGCTCGTTCGGGTCGCCCGCGTCGTCGGCGTCATCACCGGTGAGCATGACGACCACCAGAATCGCGGCGATCAGGGCGCCGCCGCCGACGGCCCACCACCACCAGGCGATCGGACGACGCCGGCGCTTCTTCTCCTCCTCGGGCTCGGGTGCTGATACGCCGCCATCGCTGGTCATCGCTGTCTCCTCACGCAAAGGCACGATACCGCGCGGGCCTACAACGGGCGGATGATCGGAGCCGGCGCGTCGTCGCGAGCGCTATGATGCAGCGAGGTCGCGACCACGGCCGGAAAGAGGGACCGATGCCCAACCCCAACAGCAGGACCACCGGCGACTTCGAGATTCGCGGGATCAACCACCTGGCGCTCGTCTGCAAGGACATGGCGCGGACGGTGGACTTCTACACCAATGTGCTCGGCTTCCCGCTGATCAAGACGCTGGACCTGCCGAACGGGATGGGGCAGCACTTCTTCTTTGACATCGGCAACGGCGACAGCCTCGCCTTCTTCTGGTTCCCCGACGCCCCCGAGGCGCACCCCGGCATCGCGTCGCCAGACACCGACACGTTCTTTGACCCGCGCTCAGAGCTGACTACGGCACACGCCTCGATGAACCACGTCGCCTTCGATGTGGCGCCTGAGCAGATGGAGGCCTACCGCGAGCGGCTCGAGGAGAAGGGCGTGCGGGTCACGCCGATCATGAACCACGACGCGTCGCCGTCGCAGGTGAGCATGGAGATCACCGAGACGACGTTCGTGCGCTCGATCTACTTCTTCGACCCGGACGGCATCTGCCTCGAGTTTGCCGCCTGGACGAAGGTCTTCGCCCCAGAGGACGTTGAGCACGCGCCGGCGACCGAGGGCGACCGTGAGCGCTATCTCGAGATGCAGCGCGAGGGCGCGGCGCGCCGTCGTGCCGACAAGGAAGCGCGACAGCGCGAGCCGGCCGAGGTCTCCGGCGACTAATCGCCTCCGCGCCCCAGACCACGAGACCCCGCCGGCGGCGGGGTCTCGTCTTGTTCACGGCCCTGCTCTGAAGGGCCCCAGCAAAGGACGATCCGATGCCACGTCTCCGCCAGGTACCGCGCGCCGAAGCTCCGCCCGAGGTCCTCGATATGTACGACCGGCTGTTCCCGGGTCGCGATCCGGTCGAGGAGCCGGGGACGGCTACGGGCACACCCGGGAACTGGTGGACAGTGTTCGCGATCGTGCCGGACATCTTCAACCACGCTGTCGCGGGTTTCGGTCTCTTCTCCAGCAAGAGCCGCAAGCTGAATCCGAAGTTCCGCGAGCTCGGCCTCACGCGGAGCGGATTCGTGAAGGGGAGCCAGTTCGTCTTCTCGCAGCACTCGAAGGCGTCGCGGGCGGCAGGGCTGAGCGACGAGCAGGTCGCGGCGCTGCCAGCGTGGCAGACCTCGGATGCGTTCTCGCCCGCGGAGCGGGCCGTGCTGGCCTACACCGACGAGGTGATGCTGGCCGACGGGCGCGTCCAGGACGCGACGTTCGACGCGCTGCGCGAGCATCTCTCCGAGGAGGAAGTGCTTGAGCTGACCTATGCCGTGGCCTCGTACGGTCTGCACGCGACGATCTGCCGCGCGCTCCGACTGGAGTACGACGACGTCGACGAGCGGGTAGTCGAAATCCCGGTGCCGGATGGCGGCGGGGTGGCCGATGTGATGCGCGACATCAGTCGCAGCTCCGACTAACCACCAGCGATGACGAGTAAGTCGCCCAACGCTCCTGACCAGCTGCGTTCGCTCCTCGCCAGCGGGACGACGGTCGCGCCGTTCGTCTGGGACGGTGCGCAAGCGCGGTACGCGGCCGCGGCGGGGCACCCGGCGGTCTACATGACTGGGTTCGGGACCGCCGCGTCGCACGGACTGCCGGACATCGGGCTCCTCGGGATGGCCGAGATGCTGGAGAACGCGCGGCGGATCGTCGCCGCCGTCGACGTGCCGGTGATCGCGGACGCGGATACCGGGTACGGGAACCCGATCAACGTCGCGAACACCGTTCGGGCGTACGAGGCCGCCGGCGTCGCCGCGCTGCATATCGAAGACCAGGTGTGGCCGAAGCGCTGCGGCTTCATGGACGGCAAAGAAGTCATCCCGCTGGCCGACATGGAGCAGAAGCTCTCCGCTGCCCTCGACGCCCGAGGCGATCCGACCGTGATCGTGATTGGACGGACGGACGCCCTTGCGCCGCTCGGGTGGGACGAGGCGATCACGAGGGCGCAGGCGTACCACGCGCTCGGCGTCGACCTCGTGTTTATCGATGGGCTGAAGACGGTCGAGGACATCGAACGGGCCGCCGACGCGCTGCACGACGTCCCGCGAGTGCTAAACAGCGAGCTGCTCACCGGTGACGAGGCCGCGGCACTGGGCTACCAGCTCGTGATCCAGCTCGGGACGCTCCGCGCGCTCTTCGCGGCGCTGCGTGATGTCTACGGCGAACTGGCCTCGAGCGGTCGGGTCGACCTCGATGCGCGAGGGGCGCCGACGATCGACGAGATCGCGTCGGTGCTCGGCGTCGAGGAACATCGTGCGATCGAGGCGGCAGCGCTGGCTGGGAGCGAGGCGCGGCGCTAGCTGGCGCCCCATCGCGCCGGACGCTCGTCCTCTTCAAGCTCCTCGAGCGTATCGTCCGCCAGCGCGGCCGCGGCAAACTGCAGCAGCAGGATCGCGGTCCCGATGCCAAGCAGCCAGCCCAGCGCGAGTCCGATCATTATGCCGGTATCTCCTCGGTCACCCCGCGCGTGAGGTCAGCCGCCAGGCCGCGGGCGACGGCCGGCCACGCCTGTTCCGCTCGATGGGTGCTCAGTGCGGGCGTCCCCATCCAGTCCGCCAGTTCATGCGCGAACGTCTCGAGGCTCACGATCGCTCCAAGTTCGACGGTGAGTGAACACGCCGCCGCGGATGGTGGGCCGATCAGGAGTACACGGCCGACCGACGGTCGTATCGGACGCAATTCGACCGACAGTATGGTGCGCGGCCAGTAACCGCTGACCCAGAGTGACCCGCCATAGCGGAGCACCGTCGCGCGGCGCGCGCCCTCGACGCGGGCGGTCCGCGGCATCACCGCGCTGACCGCCACGGTGTCCGCACCTGAGTTCGGAGATGGCGTAGCGCCCGATCGAGGCCGGTACGCGGCAGCGGTATTGCCGCCCACGGCACGTTCGACGCGTCCCTGCTCACCCCGGCACCGTCCGGTTGGCGTCCGCCTCGACAAGATCGGCAATGTCGACCTCAAGTACAGCCGCCAGCTCGCCGAGGCGGCGCGCCGGTATCGGACGGTCGCCGCTGCACCAGCGACTAACCGTGCTCGCATCGACGCCGAGCCGGCCGGCCACCCAGACGAGTCGACGCCCCTGCCGATCAAGGATCGTGCCCAGCGCCGTGCGGGGACTCGAACCCTGCTCGTACGCTTTCCGTCGTGACACGCCTACCTCCTGTGGCTAGCGGACTCGATCGTCTGCGCAGTATGCAGTACACCGTGCACCGGTGCAATGCGCATTGCAGCAGCGCGCAGCCGGAGATACAGTCAGTCCATGGCAGTCGATCTTGCGGCATGGATGCGCACGCGCTTGCAGGAACGCGGCGAATCGCAGCGCCAGTTCGCGGCGCGCGTGGGTGTCGCGCCGAACACCGTCAAAGATTGGCTCCGCGGCGCCCAACCCACCTGGGATAACTGCCAGTCGATCGCCGCGGCGCTTGAGGCTGACGTGGTCGAGGTGTGGGATCTGGCTGGCTATGCGCAGGCCGCACTACCGGAGAGTCCTTCGACGAGAGCGCGCGCGCGAGGCCGGCTGGATGGGATCCCCGTGATCACCGCTGAACAGCTCGTCTCAGCGGGGCCAGGCGCCGCCGTTCTCGGGGAGTCCTCGGGTGGCGCGCGTTACGTGGCGCTGCGCGTCGCTGGTGACAGCATGGTGCCCGATGTCCTCGAGGGCGACACCGTCGTTGTTGACCTTGAACAGTCGCAGCCGGATCCGGGTGCGATCGTCGTCGCCGTCGTGACCGATCAGGTCTACGTGAAGCGGCTCCGGCGCCCGGGTGGTGGTCGCGCTCGCCTCCAGTCGGCCGACGGGTCACTACTCGCTGATTCACCCGAGCAGACATTCCGGGTCGTCCAGATCCGGCGCGACCTCTAGGCAGACCCGCCCAAATTCATCAGGGTTCGCTTACGCGATGGACTAAGCGGACTTCCGATTCAGAACATTAGTTCTGTCGGGATCCTTGAACTCCATGAGAGACCGAACCGCCACCTACGTGGAGATGAGCGCCGAGCTCAATCGGCTCGCCGGCCGCTGCGACGGGCTGATCGTCGACATTGAGCAACGAAGCACCGCCCTGGGTCGCTGGCGCGACAGCCTCGTCGCCGGTGGTCCAGCGGAAGCGCTTGAGGGCGCGCTGGCCGAATTTCTCGAGGGCGAGCCTCCGGGCTGGGGCACCGTGCGGGTGGCGCTGCGCGAGTGGGTGGCCGCAGCCGCGCAGGCCGCCGCACTGTGGACGACCCTTTCCGACGACGAACGGGCAGGCCTTACGCCGCCGGTGGTTCAAGTCCTGGACGACGAGCCGGCCGACTAGCGGAGGCGGGGCGCGTCGGCTCGAGCGTCTACGGCAGTGATGCCGGTGCTCTCGCGGATTTCGATCGCGCAGTGGAGGCAGTACTGACGCCCATTCTCCATCAGGACGAATGGACCACCCGAGATCCGGCAAGAGCCGCAGCGGGGCGTCGACGGGAGCGGGCTGGTTGTAGGGTCAGACACACCGGAATCATCGGACGTTCTCAGTCCGGCTGAAGGAACGGTGCGGCGGGGTTAGCTCGGCCGGAACTCGGCCAGCACGGCGACCACCTGACCGCGCGTGATGATCGGAGACAAATCGGCGGACACGGTGATGCGTTCGCCGTTGGACTTCACCATCTCCACGGATCGCGCGAGCACACTCAGGCCAGACATCACGTCCTGTAAGACGTTGGTCCGTGTCGCATCGTGGTCGGGCGATGAGAAGACGGTAGTGGTGTCGAGCCGAGCGAGCTCAGCTTCGTCGTATCCGAGCATTTCGCCGAGCGCGGCGTTGCCGAATTGGAGTCGCCGCTCCTCATCGATGATCGCCAGCGGCGTGCGGGCCGCCCGAATCGTTGCCTCGAGCACGGCGGGTTCCTGGATCAGGTTGGACGGAGGCCGCGCTCCAACCATCGTGTAGCCGACGCCTCGAACGTTGCGAATCAAGCCAACCGCGCCAGCCTGATTCAAGGCCGTCCTCAGTCGGTAGATCGCGGTGTGAATGTAGCTAGGCTCGCCCGCCCGCTCATGACCCCAGACCAGTTGTGCAAGGTCGTCGGTCGTGACGACATCGCCCACGCGCTCCACGAGCAAGCACAGCATGTCGAAACCGAGGGCGGACAACTCAACCGGGTGACTGCCGACCCACGCCTGACGAGCAGGCAGGTCCACCTCCAGGCCCCGCGGGCCCGACATCGAGCGGCGTGTTCCTGGATCAGAAGAGGTCGTCATCGTCGCTCCCACCCAAGCAAGTCGCTAAATCCTCAATTGAGAACCGAGGTTTGATCGAGACTCGCGAAGAACACTTATACGAACTGGTAAATACACTGCGTACGCAACATACTAGCGACGGCGTTTCGGTCGCACAAGCGACGAACGGCTGTACGCAAACGATCTCATGGAGAGCCAGCGAGCGACGACACTCGCTCCAGCGAGCCTCAATGTGACGGCTACGACCATCGCTGGTGGCGCATTCTGCGCCGTCGAGATTCGACGATCAGAGACCCTGCCTCCATCGGAGCGCGGGCGACTCTCGCGCGGTGACCCACAAGGTCGTTCGACAAACGGTAGACTGTCAGGACACTGGCTGGCGGGTCGAATCTCGGAGGCACCGCCATGCCAGACGCTGCTGAGCGCCCGACGCCGATCACCCCCGCCGAGGCCCGCGTCCTGATCTTGCTCCTGGAACGCCGTAGCGCTCGCGATGCCGCATCGAGCCTGCGTTTGTCGCTGTCTACGGTACGAACGCACATCAAACACATGCAGACAAAGAGCGACACGCACAGCATCGCAGCGCTCGTGCTCTGGGGGCACGATGAACTCACGACCGGACGCCTCCAGTCTGTCCTGCACGCTGGATCGGCATGGCGCACACGCGCGGAGCTGCTGCTGAAGAATCGCTGACGTACCGTGTCGACGGGACGCGTTGTTCCTGTCACAACTCTTACGTTCACAGCACCGTATTCCCCCCGGATTCGCCGCGCGTTGCGCTCGCGCGGTGCCAAGGAGAACCAACGCATGGAGAGTCCTATGACCAAACCGGAGTGTGTCGCTGAAGCCGCGCGGCTCGATCTCCGGAGGCGACTCCTCGTTCTGTGCGCGATTTGTGAACGCGATCAGGCTCTCGTCCGCTCGCACGACGCCGCCGACCGTGTCCTGAGCGGTCACCTTCGGAACTGCCCTGGTCCGCCGGCCGGACCACTCCGCTGAGGTCCTCCGGCTGCGTGTCGCAACCACCCGGTCAGGCCGTCAGCGAAGCCGTCGCGAACAGCACCCCGAACCGATCGCACCACACCATCGCGTAGCGGAGGGTCGAAACATCGGTACCGGCCGGGATCTCATAGTTGAACGCGCCATCGGTCGCTTTGAGCACACCGAGTTTGACCGCATCGTCGCTGGGCGCATTCGGGTCCGAGCTGAGGTAGACGAAGAGATCCGGGCCGTTGCGGATCGAGAATTCCTCGAACCGCAGCAGGAACTCGTCGGGCGCCGTTTCAACGATCAGCGCCTGGCCTTCCGCGAAGTGGAAACCGTCCGCTCCCTCGAAGTCGCCGCGGCTGAGGAGCTCCGGCCCATCCGCGAGTTCCGAGGCGGACGGATCACCCGCAGACCCTGCGGCGCTGCCGGTCGATGGTGCGCTCGTACCCTCGGCCTCGAGCCTCGCGACCGTCACCGAGTCGAGCGGACTCGCCTCCACGAGAGTCGTGCGCTCCCAGAGCGGCGACAGCAGGTAGTACCCGCCGGGCAGCGTGACGGCGAGCACGACAACCACGAGGATGCCTGCGGGCAACGGATTGCCGCTGACCCAGCTGCGCACCGGACGATGCCAGCCACGACGCACGACGATCGCGCCGATCACCGCCGCAAACGTCAACGCGGCGAGCGTCAGTGGGATTCGATAGGGATAGAGATCAGCGAGCAGACGTTCCAGGTCACCAAAGATCGACATCGCCGTCCCCTCACTCGTACCCGTCAGTCGACGGTACCCACGACTGCTTACGGGATGATGACGGATTGTGACAGGACGGTTGCCGCTGCGTTCGGAGAGCGACGGAACCGGAGTGCGTTGAATGTCGTTGACTGAGCGAGAGGACAGAAGGCCCGCCACTGTGATTCGCGTTCGACCGCTCCCAATCGGGTCCTTGCTCGCCCTGTTGCTTGTCTTCGGGTTGGCTGGCTGCCGCCCCGGGGCTGACCCGACACCCACTCCGTCGGTCCGCCCCTCCGTCAGCCCCGAGGTCACCGAGACCCCCGTCGCGCCCCCCATCAACATCCTGCCGACCAGCACCCCCACAGCGGCGCCGCCGACCGCTACTCCACTGCCGCCGGCAACGCCGAGCGGGCTCTGGTCGTTCGACCTGGGCCGCGGGCGCCAGGCGCTGCTCTGGGAGGGTGACCGGCAACTGCGTGCGGTAATCGAACGCTCAGGCGATGCCATCAGCGCCGAGCTGATCGACGCCAACCAGTCGACGGCAATCCGGTTCGAAGCTGACGGAAACAGCATCGAGGAACACGCCGACCGGACGAGGATCGTCTCCTCAGTGAACGGCGAGAGTCGCTTCTACCAAGACCTCTCCGATCTTGAGGGCCCGAGACTCGTCCTCGAACACCAGGGCGTCGAAGTGAACCTCGAAGGCACGCGAGCGCGGCGGGGCGTCGCTTTCGCTCCCTCGGGTGAACGCCTCCTCACCGTCTCTGAGCGACCAGGGGTCGCGACCGACGAGGTAGTGCGTACGTTCAGTGTCCACACCACCAGCGACGGTCGGCTGCGGATGCAGTTCGAGCATCGCGCGCTCACGAACTCACCGGTGGTCGCACACTGGTCACCGTCAACTCGTTATGTCTCCGATCAGGGGATCGAGGGCCTGTTCGTGCGCGACACGCTGACCGGACGCGCCTGGCGCCTCGGCCCGAGCGGATCCACGCGTTGGTCACCGATCGCCGACCGCCTGCTCGTCGTCACCGACTTCGATCGGCTCGCGATCGTCAACATCCCCGACCTCGACGGCGTCGATCTCGGCGTGGCCGATCCGACTTCCTGGGTTCGTTTCGATCGCAGCGGTCAGCTCGCGCTGCACACGAGCTACGCGGGGGCCGAACCAGGCGCCGATCCGACCACGCAGGCGTTCGCCGTCGACGACGGCATCGAGGTCGCCGTCTGGTCCGGGCTGGACCTGTCGGTGGCCGCGATTGGCGGCCCTGACCCGGTGATCGCCCTCGAACGTGGCATCGCTGCGGTGTTCTCGGCGGAAGACTGCACCGCCGGATTCGTCATCTACCACCCAGACCTCGATGCAGATGGCAGCTGCATCAGTGGCGCTAATCCGCGGTGGTCTCCAACGGCAGCGTTCCTCGTGTTCGCGCGGGATCGCCAGCTGATCCTGCTCAGCGCGTCGACCGGAAGCGAGCGCGTACTCGTGCGTGGCACGCCGCCCCCCGATGTGAGCGGTGGGGCCACGGCGAGTTGGAGTCCGGACGGATCGTGGCTCCTGATCCAGTGGTCCCCGCAGGCGGCGAGTGCTGAGAGCCAACCGGAGAGCGCTGCTGAATAGGCGAGCAGCGATGACCCCGGGTCGATCTCGGCCGCCGTCGTTCGTCCTCTCTTCGAGTGCCACTGCGACGGGGGACCTGTGAAGTACCTGCTGATGATCTACGGGCCAGCCGCCGAGGACGTCCTCGAGGAAACCGACCCGGCAGCCTGGGACCGCTTCAACGCGTTGCTTCAGGAGCGCGGTGCCTGGCAAGGGGCCGAGGCGCTCCGTCGTGCCTCGCTCGCCCGGACCGTCCGCGGCCAGGACAGCCGGATAGTGGTCACCGACGGTCCGTTCGCCGAGACGAAGGAGCACCTGGCCGGCTACTACCTTGTCGACTGCAACGGATGGGACGAGGCGCTCGAGCTGGCCTCGATGATTCCGTCAGTCGCCACCGGGCACGCCAGCATCGAGGTACGCCCGATCCTGGCGACGGCGACCGACCTCTAATCGGCGGCGGTCACATTCGGGCGCGCCATCTCGTCTACCCGTTCAAGAGCACAGAACGGGGAGCATCATGTCCGGACGATCAGACCCAGTTAGCCACCGAATCTTCCTCACCGGCGCCACCGGCTCGATGGGGCTCGCTGCCACTCGCGACCTCATCTCGCGCGGCGATCAGGTCGTGGGCGTCGCCCGCTCGGCCGAGGGCGCTCAGGTGCTCCTCGAACTCGGCGCAACGCCGATCGAGGTCGACCTGTTCGATGTCGAGGCGGTCCAGCGGGCCGTGGATGGCTGCGATGTCGTTGCTCACTTCGCAACGAAGATCCCGGTCGGAAACGACGCAACCAAGGCGGACGCCTGGCAGTTGAACGATCGGCTCCGGATCGAGGGCACCGCGAACCTCATCGCCGCCGCGGAGGCGATCGGGATACGGCGGTTCATCTTCGAATCGATCTCGCTCGCCTACCCCGACGGTGGCCAGGAATGGATCGACGAATCGGTCGACCTCGATCCGATCGCCCCGATGATGGACAGCGCCGTTGAGGCGGAAGCGATGCTGGCTGCGTTCGCGGAACGTGGCGGTGAGAGCGTGACCCTGCGCTTCGGACGGGTGTACGGACCCGGACGAGCCTCGGACGGGTTCGTCGAAGCGGTCTGCGCGCGGCAGATGCCGATCATCGGGAACGGCAAGAACTTCGTGTCCAGCGTGCATGTCGGGGACGCGGGGGGCGCGATCGCTGACGCGGTCGAGGTGGTTCCGGGGACGTACAACATCGTGGATGATGAGCCGATGACGCAGCGCGAACTGATGGCCACAGCCGCCGAAGCGCTGGCGGCGCCGCCGCCGAGGCGGATCCCCTACGCGATCGCGAGGGTCGCCGCGGGAAAGGCCGCGCGGGTCATGGACGTGTCACAGCGCGTCTCAAACCGTCGCTTCCGTGAGGCAACAGACTGGGCTCCGCGCTATCGATCCGCCACCGACGGCTGGGCGGCGACCGTAGCCGCCACAGAAGTCGAGAGTGTCCTCGTATGACGACGACCGAGGTCGACCGACGCGCGAAGGCGTTTAGCGAACAGCGCCCGTACCTCTTCGCGGTCGCCTACCGACTCCTTGCCAGTGCCGAGGACGCGAACGACGCGTTGCAGGACGCCTGGCTCCGATTCTCCACCGTCGACCTTGAGTCGATCGAGTCACCGCGCGCCTATCTCGTCACGATCGTCACCCGGCTCTGCCTCGATGTCCTGCGCTCGGCGCGCCGACGCCGCGAGGAGTACGTCGGCGTCTGGCTGCCCGAGCCGGTACCCAGCAACGAGGCGCTCCCCGAAGAGCTCGTCGAACAAACCGAGTCGGCGTCGTTCGCGTTCATGCTCCTCTTGGAGCGCCTCAATCCGGTGGAGCGAGCGGTGCTGGTGCTGCACGACGTGTTCGACTACTCGCACCAGGAGGTCGGGGATGCGATCGGACGCTCCCCGGCGGCCAGCCGGCAGGCGCTGCGCCGTGCGCGGAAGCGACTCGGCGGATCGAAGCAGGTCGCTCGTCGGCCGTCGGGCCACGGCCGCGAGTTGGTGGCGCGCTTCCTCGAGGCGACCCGATCCGGCGACGTCGACCAGCTGGCACGCGCCTTGGCATCGGACGTCGTACTGATGAGCGACGGCGGCGGCCAGGTCCGCGCGGCGAACCGTCCACTTGCGGGGAAGGGGCTGGTCAGCCGCTTCCTGATCTCGATGGCGCGCATGGCGACCACGGACACACGCATCGAAGAGGTCGGGCTGAACGGGCAGCCTGCCACCCTTGCCTACGAGGACGGTGTGCTGACGAACGCCTTCATCTTCGATGCGTCCGCGACGGCGATTACCGCGGTCTACGTCGTGCGCAATCCTGACAAGCTCGCCGGCCTCGCGTCGCGGACAACCGTCGACACAGCGTTCTAGGAGGAATCGATGCCTCGTCTACCTGAACTCACACCTGAGATCGCCGATCCGGCGATCCGTAAGCTCATGCAGGCGGAGGAACGGATCCTCGGGACCGTCCTCAATCCGACGAAGCTGATGGGCTACTGCCCACCGATCGCGCAGGGGCAGTCCGCCCTCGGAGCGGGGATCGACAAGGCCGGCAACATCGAAGCCGAGCTTCGCTACCTCGTCTACACGTTCGTTGCCGGGCGCAACGGCTGTCCGTTCTGACTGGACATCAACGCGTCCAGTGGGATGCGCGAAGGACTGACTCAGCAGCAGATCGATGAACTGGAGAGCTACGCGACCAGCGACGCGTTCTCCGACCGTCAGCGGACTGCCCTCGGCTACGCCGAGCGGATCACGATGAGCGACCAGGACGTGGATGAGGCGTTCTTCGCCACCGTTCAGGGCGAGTTCGAGACTCCGGCCGCGATCGTCGAATTGACGGCGATCGTCGCCTTCGAGAACTTCCGCTCGAAATTCAACCACGCCCTCTTGGTGGACTCGAACGGGTTCTGCGCCCTCCCTGAGCGGAGCGACGGTTAGGCGATGCTGGAGCGCCCGACGATCGGCATCCATGTCCCCGGCGCCTCAACCACGGGGCTCCCCGATGGGCGCACGTATGCCGCCTTCTGCCGGGAAGCCGAGTCGCTCGGCTTCGACGCGCTCTGGACCGAGGACCGCCTCTTCCACGCGGCCCACGTCGCGGACTCGCTGACGCTACTCACCTGGGCTGCCGCGAACACCGAGCGGATGCTCCTCGGTACGGCGGTGGCGTTGCTCAACCTGAGATCCGCTCCGCTCCTCGCCCGCCAGGTCTCGACGCTGAGCCATCTTTCGGGTGATCGCATCGTCCTCGGTCTCTCGATCGGCGGTAGTCCCGAGGAGTATCGCGCGCTGAGGGTGCCGTTCGATCGTCGGGTCGGCGTCTTCCGCGACGGCCTCGAGGTGCTGCGTACGCTGCTTCGTGGCGAGGCGGTCGATCACGCCGGACCACATTTCCAGCTCGAATCCGCCTCAGTCCGGCCGGGCGCGACCGTGCCGATCCTGATCGGCGGCGGCGCGGACGCCGCGATCCGCCGCGCGGGCGCACTGGGCGACGGCTGGATCATGGGACCGTTCGGCGACCTCGACGATTTCAGGCGCGGCTGGGAGCTGGCGCGTACCGGTGCGGTCGAGGCCGGACGAGACCCGAACGCACTGACGAGTGGACGGCTGCTGTACGTCGCGGTCGACGAGGATCGCGATCGCGCGCGGCGTGAGCTCACGACGTTCCTGCACGGCTACTACGGACCACGCTTCGACGTCGATCAGCAGGCCATCTTCGGATCGGCGGCCGAGGTTGCTGAGCGAATCACCGAGCAGCGCGAGGGCGGCATCCAGCACCTGATGCTCGGGTTGCCAACGCTCGACCTCGAACATCTGCATCGCCTTGCTGCGGCCGTCCTGGCGCAGGTCGGCGCTCCGAACAGCGCCTAGGTTCAAGCGCGGATCGCAGCCCGCCTGCCTATGATTGCCGCCTGATGCCCGATTACGACCCGCAGACCGCTCTCATCGTCGTTGACGTTCAGAACGACTTCGCCGATCCGGCCGGCAGTCTCACCGTTGCCGGCGGCGAGGCGGTCGTGATGCGAGCGAGCGAAGAGATCGCACGCGCCCGCGCAGCGGGTTCACCGGTCTTCTATACGCAGGATTGGCACCCGCCGCACACACCTCATTTCGAGCAGGACGGCGGGATCTGGCCCGTGCACTGTGTCCAGGACATGTGGGGTGCGGAGTTCCACGCGGCGCTGCGCATCGAGGGCGAAGTCGTCCGCAAAGGCGCGAATGGCGAGGACGGTTACTCAGGGTTCACCATGCGCGACCCCGAGAGCGGGACCATCGGACCGACGGCGCTTCACGGGCTCCTGATCGAACACGGGATCGGGCGGGCGACCATCGTCGGGCTGGCGACGGATTACTGTGTGAAAGAGACCGCTCTCGACGCTGTTCGGCTTGGCTTCGAGACCGTCGTGATCAGCGACGCGATCGCAGCCGTCGATCTGAACGCAGGCGACGGGGCCGCGGCGCTGGAAGCGATGGCAGCAGCCGGAGCGCAGCTCGAGTGACGGCTCCGCCCCGGGACGGCTCGCTCGCCGGGCTGTTCGTCGACCTCTACGAGCTCACGATGGCGCAGGCGTACCTACACGAGGGGCGTCACGCCGAGCCAGCCGTGTTCGACCTCTTCTTCCGAACGCTCCCCGACCAGCGGCACTTCCTGGTCGCCGCGGGCCTCGCCCGTCTGCTCGAAGACCTCGAGGCACTCCGCTTCAGCGCGGAGGACGTTGCCTACCTCGAATCGCTCGGACGCTTCGCGCCGGACTTCCTCAATTGGCTCCGAGGATGGCAGTTCACTGGCAACATCCGTGCGCTTCCAGAAGGCACGGTCTGTTTCGCCAACGAACCGCTGATCGAGGTCAGCGCCCCGCTTGGCGAAGCGCAGCTCATCGAAACGCTCGCGATCAACCGCCTCCACTACTCCACGCTCGTCGCCGCCAAGGGTGCGCGGGTGGTTGCCGCGGCGGGCGGGCGCTCGGTCGTCGATTTCGGTGCGCGACGTGCCCACGGCACGGACGCAGCGCTCGAGGCCGCGCGTGCGCTCTACCTCGTTGGATTCGACGCCACCTCGAACCTCGAGGCCGGGCGTCGCTACGGCATCCCGGTCGCGGGAACGATGGCGCACTCGTACGTGCAGGCCCACGCCAGCGACCTCGAGGCGTTCCGCACGTTCGTGGCCGAGTTCCCGGAAACCACCCTGCTGGTCGATACGTACGACACCGCAGACGGAATCGCTGCGGTGATCGCGCTCGCGCAAGAGTTCGAGGCGCGGAACGAGCGGCTCCCCGTCCGCGCGCTGCGGATCGACTCAGGTGACCTCGCGGCTGCCGCGCGCGACGCGCGTGCACGACTGGATGCTGCCGGACTCGAGGCGATCGAGCTCCTTGCGAGCGGCGGACTCGACGAGTGGGACGTCCGCGCGCTCGTCGAACGCGGCGCGCCCTACGATGGCTTCGGCGTCGGAACCCGAGTGATCACCTCAGGCGACGCGCCGACCGGGGACGCCGTTTACAAGCTCGTCGCGCTCAACGGACGTGGGCTGCTCAAGCTGTCGACCGGCAAGGCGACGCTGCCCGGGACGAAGCAGGTCTACAGGCAGCTCAACCCAGATACGACGATCGATCGCGATGTCCTGACCACCGCAGATGACCGCTCGACTATCGGTTCACCGCTGCTCATCGAGGTGATGCGCGACGGCCAGCGTGTCCCCGAAGCCGCCGCGGCCGTCGACCTCGAGGCCAGTCGCGCCCGGGCTGCGACCGAGCTTGGTCGGCTGCCTGACCCGCAACGCGCGCTCGACCCGACGCCGCCGCTCTCAGTTGTCGTCAGCGAGGCGCTCCAGGCCGAGCGCGATCTGGTCGCCGCGCGGGTCGGCAGTTAGCCAGCGGCGACCGGTTCCGCGGCGATTTCCGGATCAACCTCGGACTCGAGGGTTTCCTCGACGATCTCATCGCCACGCAGGCGGCGCAGTTCGGTCGTCGCGAAGTACACGACGACCGCGAATGTGGTCACCGTGAGCGCGCCGGCCGCAATCGTGATCCGGACGCCGATGAATTCGGCCGCGATCCCGGCGAGGAACCCACCGATCGCCGCCAGGAAGTAGGTCATCGTCCAGATCCCCATCACCCGGCCTCGGAACTGATCGGGGACGACGAGCTGCAGCACGGTCATCCCAATCACCAGGTAGGCCTCCTCCATCAGTCCGGCGAGTAGCAGCAACAAGGCGGCGGGAATCAGCGCATCCGTCGCCGAGAACAACGCGATCAGTACGCCGAAGATCGCCGCGGTCACGAGCATCGTCACACCCGGCCTCGAACCGATGCCGTTCCGCAGCACGACGTAGGTCCCCGCCAGTGCGCCGATGCCGGCCGCCGCCTCCATGAAGCCGAAGCCCGTCGCACCCACCTCCAGCAGTTCCTCCGCGAAGATCGGAAGCAACACGACGTATGAGGAACCAAACACGGAGGCGAAGAACGAGAGACCGATAATCGAGAGGAACAACGGTCGAGCCGCGATAAAACGGAATCCCGCCATGACGCCGCTCTGCGCGGCCGTCGCGGGCGCCGCAGTTCGAGGACTGAGCTTAATCCTGAGGAGCAGGCCGACCGAGAGCGCCATCGTGGCGGCGGCAACGAAGAACGCTTGCCCGGTCCCGACCAGCGCGATCAGGATGCCGCTGATCGCCGGACCAACGATCCGCATCGCTCCCCAGACACCGCTGTTGAGCGCCACGGCGCTGGACATGGCGCGCCGGTCGATCAGCCTCGGTAGCAACGCGCTCATCGAGGGCGCGGCGAGGGCGGCGAACGACCCGGTCGAGGCGGCCCAGACGATCACCATCCACAGCGTGACGACGTCGGTCACGATCAACAGCGCCAGCACGAAGTGACCGACGAAGCTGAGGACCTGACTGATCAGCAGCAGGCGGAACGGCTCCGTGCGGTCGGCGAGTGAACCGGCAGGAATCGACAGCAGGATCGTTGGCAGCGAGGTTGCGAGCCAGACCACGCCCAGCCAGAACGGCGTCTGATCAAGTTCGACAGCGACGAGCCAGCCGGCACCGATAAACCGGAACTGGATCCCGAACACGCGGACGATCGCGGCGAACCAGTACCGCCGGTAACTGGGGTATGACAACGCCCCCCAGCGCGATTCGGTCACGGCTGGCGCCGCCTCCGAAGTCAACCGGTCGCCATCACTACGCCTGCCATCAGCTATCCATCGATGCGCGCTGTGCCGCTTCAGCCATCGATGCGCGCTGCGCCGCTTCAGCCATCGATGCGCGCGGCGCGGGCCGGCCGGGGCTGCACGCTGCGGGCCGCGTTCAGTGCCTGATCGTAGACGGCAAGCTGCTTGCGCGGTGTCGCGGCGAATCGAGTTGCTGCCATCAGTGGCAAGTCAGCCTCTGGATGACCGCCGAGCAACCGCGATTCCTCGATCGCCGCGTGGCACGTCTTCAGGACGTGAGCCTGCTGGATGAACCGGCCGTCGTCGGCCTCGACCGCCTCCCGACCGAGCGCGGCGTACAACGGCGCGCGATCCAGCTCGGTCCGCCGCCACTGACGCACGTGGGCGAGGGCCCTCGCCTCCTCGCGGTCGAAGATCGATTCGCGGAGGGAGTCACCAACATCCCCGGGACTGACTTCGACCGCCGGGAGCGACTGTTCGTCGGCACGGACGCCGTCCGGGCGATCGAACCGTTTCTGGTCGTTGATGAACCAGGCCGAGTGATAGAGCGAACGCAGCAGTTCAGGCGTCGCGCCGCGCGCCAGCAGCGAGCGCGTCGCGTTCGCGTGCGTCAGCAGGTGCGTCACCTCCAGCCAGCCGCCGTCATCCCAGACCGCCTCGTCGTGACTGGTCTCCCAGCTGGTGTCGAAGCGCAGCATCCGCTCCGCCGACGCCAGTACCAGCTCCTGCGCAACAGCATCGAGGGCGACCCCAGCTCCGAGCGCGCCGTGCACCGCCTCGAACGCCTCGGTCTGTTTACCGAACAGCACCTGCTGCCGGAACCGATCACTGTCCCAGCGCACGCCGGCGCCCTGCTTCGCGAGCAGCGACGGGAAGCTCGCTTCGACCTCTTCGAGCTGTGTGATGTAGCGGCGCATCTCCGGCAGCTTGTCGTAGCGCGTCGCCCAGGCGATGGACGGAACCAGCGACGGGATGACCGGCAACAGCGCCTCCCAACCCACGCGATCCGCGAACTGGCTCAACTTGTGCACGTAGATCATCTGGTGGCCGAATCCGAGGAAGTGATCGGTCGCAGCGTTTGTCAGCCAGCGCGCGACCTCGGCCGAGGGGGCGCCAGATTCAATCGCGCCGGTCAGCAAGGCCTCGGCTCCGTCGACGTCCTCGGTTTCGATGCGGTGGCGGAATTCGCGCTCACCGGCGACGTCCGACGGCGTTTCGCCGTCTGGGCTCGGACGCTCGGGGTAGCGCCGCACGGGATCGGCGCTCGCAAAGAGCGCGCGGACCGTTGGAACCACCGCCTCGTCCGGGTAGAACTCCGCCAACGAAACGCAGTCGGCGGTCACCGCGAGCGCATGCCCCCAGCCGTACTCCTCACGCTCTGCGTTATGTAGAGCACCTTGCCGCATCACCTCCGCCGGCAGCATGCCCAGCTCCAGCAGTCGTGCCGCCTCGCGGGCAATGCGGCCGGCCTCGAACTTGTGGAGCCCCTCACGCAGGCTGGTGAGCCGCTCGCTCATCTGATCTTCGACCGCCGGCGGCGTGAGGTCGACGAAGATCCGTCCACCGTCGACTCGCAGCGGGTACGAACGGGCCCCCTCCTCGCCGAACACGGCGGCCCCGCCATCGAGCGCGAACTTCCAGTTATGCCACTCGCACGTAAGGGTGCAGGCGGCGGCGTTCACCCGGCCGACCGCCAGCGGGTACCCCTCGTGCGGACAGCGGTTGTCGAGCGCGAACAGCCGCCCGTGGCTCTCGATCACCACGACCTGGCGATCGCCGAGCCGCTTCACGAGCCGTCCCTCGTTCAGATCGTCGAGCGGACCGACCTCGGTCCAGTTCCCGGCGGTGGTGTCGATCGTCATGTCGCGCCTCCTCGGAGCGGGAGATATCTGCGGCCATCATCACCCTCGCCGTCAAGCCGAGGCGTGCACCTACGAACTCACTGGTTGAGAAACCAAATGGGCGCTTGACCGTTTCGCGAGGCGTCGGCCGGGGGACCCACGCGCGGACGCACGCCGGCACCGCTCGTAGACTAAGCGTCGAGGAGACCGGCATGCCCGATGACGCCACCGAAGAACTGACCTACAGCGCGACCAAGACTGGCACGCGCAGCATCCTGCCCGCGGACATGATCTCGGTCGAGGAAGCGCGCACCCGGATCCTCGAACAATTCGCGCGCCTCGAGGCGATCGAGGTTGGGGTGCTCGATGCCGTCGGCCAGGTGCTCGCCGAGGACGTGGTCGCGGGGTTCAACATCCCGCCGCTGGCGAACACGGCGATGGACGGCTACGCGGTCCGTGCCGAGGACACCACCGGCGCGACGTACGAGAGCCCACTCGAACTGAACTCGATCGGCTACCTCCCCGCCGGCGAGGTCTTCGCGGGCTCCGTCGGCCCTGGTCAGGCGGTCCGCATCATGACCGGCGCGCCGATGCCCGACGGGGCGAACGCGGTCGTCCCCTTCGAGGAGACCGACGAGTACGGCTCCGACGAGGCCTACGACCCGTCGCGCAGCTCGGTCCGCATCGACGTCGAGGCGAACCCCGGCGCGAACATCCGCGTCGCCGGCGAAGACGTCCGCGAGGGCGAAACGGTCCTTCCTGAGGGCACGGTGATCGGCCCCGCACAGGTCGGCGTGCTGGCATCGCTGGGGCGTGATCGAGTGCTGGCCTACCGCCGCCCGGTCGTCGCGGTCCTCAGCACCGGCGACGAGCTACTCCGGCCCGGAGAGCCGCTGACGCCAGGCAAGATTTACGACTCGAATGCCTTCTCGCTCGCTGCACAGGTGCGCAGCTTCGGTGGCGTCCCGATCGTCCTCGATGTCGCGCGCGACACCGTTGAGGCGCTCACGGCGCGCATCAAGGAAGGCCTCGCCGAGGCGGACATGCTGGTCACCTCGGCCGGCGTCTCGCGCGGCGACTTCGACGTCGTCAAGACCGTGCTCGCGAACGAAGGGCAGGTCGGGTTCTGGACCGTCCGGATGAAGCCGGGCAAGCCCCTCGCCTTCGGCACGTTCCGTGGTGAGGGCGGCCGCGCGATCCCACACCTCGGCCTGCCGGGGAACCCCGTCTCGGCGATGCTGACCTTCGAGCTGTTCGGTCGAGCCGCGATCTTCAAGATGCTTGGCAAAGAGCACGCCTGGCCACGCCCGATGATCCGGGCCGTCACGAAGGACCGGATCCGCAACACGGATGGCCGCCGCTTCTACGCCCGCGTCTACCTCGATGAGGAGGACGGGCAGACCGTCGTTCGGCTCACCGGCCCGCAGGGCTCCGGCGTGCTCACCTCGATGGCACTCGCCAGCGCCTTCGCGATCTGCCCCGAGGACGTCGATGCGATCGAACCGGGCGAGGAGTGCGACGTCATCCTCGCGGACCGTGAACGGGCGCTCTACGGTTCCGCTGCGAGCGCTGCGGCGCCCGGCTACTAACGATGCCGACCAACTCGAACGCGTCGGCCAGAACGATCCACGGCGTGCAGGTGCGCGGCGTCGCCGTGGACGAACAGACGCGCTGTGGTCACTGGCGCGGCAGCACCGACATCATCGCGCTGCGCATGAAGTGCTGCGGCCAGTGGTTCCCGTGCTACGAGTGCCACGCCGAGACGACTGACCACGCGGCTGAGGTCTGGCCCATTAGCGAACGGGCGACCGGCGCGGTGCTCTGCGGCTCCTGCGGAGAAGTCCTCAGCATTAACGCCTACCTCGACTGCGACTCGACCTGCCCCAGCTGCAACGCGGCCTTCAACCCGGGTTGCGCCCTCCACTACCACCTGTACTTCGAAGCGACTCCGGTCGCTTCTACGGGAGGCCCGCCCCGATGACCAACGTCCTCCGTGTGGTCGGTCCGCCCGGCTCCGGCAAGACCCTGCTGATCGTCTCGCTCGTCGAGGCGCTGCGTGCCCGCGACTGGCGGGTCGCGACCGCGGTTCGCCGCGAGGCGATCGAGTCATCTCTCCTCGACCCCGACGTCTCGAGGCAGCTCGATGCTGGTGCGGCGGCAACCGTGATCGCCCTCGCCAACGGCGGTCGTGTGACCCTCGAACGCGCAATGGCGCTGTCCGGTCTGAGTTCCGTCGTCGCCTCGCTCGACCCGAGCGTCGACCTCCTCCTGGCCGAGGGCTTCGAGGACCCCGGCTACCCAGCGGTCGAGCTCCTCCCACCCGGCGATCACACCATCGAGACCACTGAGTCGGAGCTCCTCGCGATCGTCGCTGCTGAAGAGATCGCGGGCACCTTCGCGACCTTCGGTCCCGGCGAGACGAATGGGCTCGCCGATCTGGTCGAGCAGCAGATCCTGGGCGCCGAACCAGACGTCTCGATGAACATCACCATCGACGAGGAGCCGGTCGAAGCGATGGGCTTCGTCAAAGACATGATTGCCAAGCCAGTGCTGACGATGGTCGAACAGCTCAAGGGCGTCGACCTGCCGAAGTCGGTTCGTCTGAACATCAGACGCCGCCCGAAGCGCGACTAGCGAGCCGTCTGTGACCTTCTCGGACTCCCAGCAGGCAGCGCTCGATGCGATTGACACCGCCTCCGACGATCTGCGCGCGCTCTCGCTCGACATCCACGCCCACCCGGAACTCGGCTACGAAGAAACGCACGCGCATGCCGCGCTGACGAACTACCTCGAGGGCGCCGGTTTCGAGGTCGAGCGGTCAGCGCACGGCCTCGAAACCTCGTTCCGCGCATCAGCCGGGAGCGGCGGGCCCGTGATCGCGGCGCTCTGCGAATACGACGCACTGCCCGAGATCGGGCACGCCTGCGGCCACAACCTGATCGCGATCTCGGGTGTCGCGGTCGGGCTTGGGTTGCGGGCGGCGCTTCGTGAGGCCGAGGTCGGCGGGACCGTCCTCGTGCTGGGTGCGCCGGCCGAGGAGCGCGGCGGCGGCGGCAAGATCCGGCTGATCGACGCCGGCGCCTTCGAGGGCGTCGACGCCGCCGTGATGCTGCATCCGGGTATGGGAGACGAGGTGCGCCCCTCGTCCCTCTCGCATCGGGGGCTGACCGTGGAGTTCCGAGGGCAAGCGAGCCACGCCGCGGGCGCGCCGTGGCGGGGCGTGAACGCCCTCGACGCGATGGTGCTCGGGTTTGCGGCGCTCGGGCTGCTGCGGCAGCAGATCGAGCCGAGCCACCGGGTGCACGGCGTGATCACCCACGGCGGCGACTCGCCCAACATCATTCCCGAGCGCACCGAGGCGCGGCTGCTCGTTCGCGCGCCGACGCGAGAGCAAGTCGATGCACTGCGTGAGCGGGTGCTCGGCTGCTTCAGCGGCGCGGCACAGCAGACCGGATGCGAGCTTGAAGCGAGCTGGTCGGACTCGCCATACGAGAATCTGCGTCAGAACCCCGCGCTCGCCGATGCCTACCGCGAGGGTTTCGACGCCGTCGGCGGCACGATCCAGCCCGGCCGCGGTGGCGGCAGCACCGATATGGGGAACGTGACGCAGGTCATGCCCGGGCTTCATCCCCACTATCGGATCCCCGCAGGCAGTGGGAACCACACTCGCGGATTCACGGATGCCGCCGCAACGCCTGAGGCGCATGAAGCGACGATCCGGGCGGCGCAGGCGCTCGCGCTCGCCTCGCTCCGCGCGTTCGAGGACACGACATTCCTCCAGTCGATTCACGAATCGTTCACCACTGGCGAGACTGGCGGCCGCTAGGATCGGCAGACGCCCTTCGCCAGAGAACGGTCTCGCGTGCCCTCGAAGCCTCCGCAGCTCACAGCGTTCAACGCCGCGGCGTTCCAACTCCAATCAGTCGTCGACGCGTATCACCTGCGCACGCCCTACCCGCCGGAGCTCACCGACATGCTGCTCGACCTCGACAGCGGTGACCGAGGCCCGGTGCTGGAACTCGGCTGTGGCACCGGGGAGATCACGCGCGCCCTCGCGCCTCACGTCTCGCGCATCGATGCCGTCGACATCTCCGCACCGATGCTGGAACGGGCTCGCTCGATGCCGGGTGGCGATGCGCCCTCGATCCGCTGGATCGAGAGTCCTGCTGAATCGCTCGCATACGACGGGCCGTACTCGCTCGTGGTGTCAGGCGACGCGCTGCACTGGATGGACTGGGAGGTCGTCGTGCCCGCGGTCCGCGACGCGCTATCGCCCGACGGGCGGCTCGTCATCGTCAGCGCCGGCGAGGCGCCGTCAGCGAGCGATGACGCGATTCTCGAATTGATCCGGCAGCACTCGGCCATCCAAGACCATCACCCGTACACCCTCGCCGAGGAACTCGCGAAGCGAGGTCTGTTCGACGTCGCGGGGCAGCACGACAGCGCCCGGATGCCCTTCCGGCGCTCTGTCACCGAGTATGTCGATGGCCTACACGCGACCAGCGGACTACCTCGTGATCGGATGGCGGCGCCAGACGACTTCGACCGCGAGGTGCGAGCGATCCTCGAACCGCAGGCCACTGACGGACTGCTCGAGCTTCAGGCGTTTGCGCGGATCTGGTGGGGCCGGCCGACCGGCTAGATCACGGCCTCGAACCCACGGTACTCGCCGGTCGGGTCTTCCCAGCGGTAGCTGACGTCCTCGACGCGTGAGAAGGCCGGACCCTCTCGCATCAACTCAACGAGCTGGCGGAGTGTGCCTTCGTCGCACTCCGCGACGACCTCGACACGGCCGTCCGGACGGTTCTTCGCGTAGCCGTCCACGTTGAGGCGCATCGCATGATCGGCGCAGAACGCGCGGTACCCGACGCCCTGCACACGCCCCTTCGCCAGGGCGATGATGCGGCGGCGCTTGCTTCGATAGCCGACCACGCGTCGCCTCGCTACCCGCGTGCGAGGTCGCGGACGACGCTACGGACGAGGTCTTCTGGCACATCCGAGCGCACGACTGGTTGGCCGACGCCCGTCAGCAGTACGAAGTTGAGCTGGCCCTGCACCACCTTCTTGTCGAGCATCATCGCGTTCATCACACTCTCGGTGTTGATGCTGGTGGATGCCGTCGGGAGGCCGAAGCCCCGCAAGACGTCGCCGTGGCGGGCGACGAGCTCCTCGTCGATCAGTCCGAGGCCATTCGCGATCCGCGCCGCGCCCATCATCCCGATTGCGACGGCTTCACCGTGCAGGAACTCGCTGTATCCGGTCGTCGCCTCGATCGCGTGGCCGATCGTGTGCCCGTAGTTGAGGATCGCTCGGAGACCTCGCTCTTCCGGGTCGCTCGAGACGATCAGCGCCTTCAGGCGCGCCGAGCGCGCGGTGACATCGACAAGCTTTTCCACCTCGGAGTGTGGCTGGAAGAGGTCCGGCTTTTCCTCGAGTTCGGCAAGCAGCTCGGGATCGAGGATCCAGGCGTGCTTGATCACCTCGGCAAAGCCCTCGGCGAAAGCTCGACCGGGCAGCGTCCGTAGCGTGGACACGTCAGCCACCACACCACGCGGCTGGTAGAAGGCCCCGACGAGGTTCTTACCGTCCGGCAGGTCGACCGCGACCTTGCCGCCGATCGCGGCATCGTTCATCGCCAGCACTGTCGTCGGCACCTGGATGAACGGCATCCCGCGGAGGTAGGTGGCGGCGACGAATCCACCGAGGTCGCCGACGACGCCACCGCCGAGTGCAACGACCAGATCACGACGTTCCGCACGCTGCTCGGCGAGCCACGCGTAGATCTCACGCGCGACCTGGAGCCCCTTCGACTGCTCGCCCGCGGGGATGATGTACGAGGCACCTGCAATCCCGCCGCTGTCCAGTGCCTCGGCGGCGCGCCGACCGTGCTGATCGATCACCTCACTGTCGGAGATGAGGAACACGCGGCGCCCGGTCAGCTCGAGCTGCTCAAGTCGATCGGGCAGCCGATCGAGCTCACCGGCACCGACCCAGATCGGGTACCGTTCGCGACCGGTGTCGACCACCGCGGCCGGACCGATCGCGGGCGCATCCGCACTGAGTCGTTCGAGGCGGCGCGGCAGTCCGATCAGGCGCGCCCCATCCACCGCCCACGCGCGAAGGATCCGATTGACCGCCGCGTCAAGAACATCTGAGTCGTCGTCGCCGAACGGTTGCACGGGAACCCAGATGTCGGCGTGGCTATAGAAGCGTCGCCGCTCGCGGTCGAGCTGCGAGAGTCGAGCGTCAAGCTCGGCCGGGTCATCACCCAGCAGTGGCCGTCGTTCGCCGCTCGATCCCGACCGCAGCCGCGAGGCGATCGCGGACGGCGTGGCGTCCAGGAAACAAATGAAGCCGTGCTCGCCAAGCGCCGCACGATTCTGTGCGCTCAGGAAGGCGCCACCACCGGTCGAGATCACCGCCGGGTTTCGCTGTGCGGCGTCGGCAACGACGCGTTCCTCGATCTTGCGGAACGCGGGCTCTCCGTCGCGATCGATCAGCTCGGCCGGAGTCGCCCCTTCTGCCTCGGTAATGAGGTCGTCCGTGTCGAAGAACGGCCAACCGAGCCGCTCGGCAAGCGCAGCGCCAACGGTCGTCTTGCCAACGCCCGATAGCCCCACCAGGACGATCTGCTGTCCGGCCATCAATTGCCCTCTCTGCTGAGACGCTCGCGCGGACCGACGGTCGCACTGAAGGCCTCGAAGTTTTGTTGCAGTTCGGAAACGTGGTCCCCACCGAACTTCTGGAGGATCGCATCGGCGAGCACGATCGCGACCATCGCCTCCCCCACGACGCCGCCGGCCGGAACGACCGCGACATCCGAACGCTCGTAGAACGACTCGGTCTCTTCGCCGGTCAGGAGATCGGCGGTCGGCATCCGCCTCGGGACCGTCGAAATCGGCTTCAGGTAGCCACGAACGACGATGTCCTCGCCGTTGGTCATTCCACCCTCGAGGCCTCCGGCGCGGTTGGTTTCGCGCTCCCACGGGCGACGCTCCCATGCGGCGGCGGGAAGAATCACGTCCATGACTTCGGAACCGGGCGTGTGGGCGCCGGCGAAGCCATCGCCGACCTCCACGGCCTTCACCGCGTTGATCGACATCACCGCCTGCGCGAGCAGGCCATCGAGTTTACGGTCCCAGTGCACGTGACTGCCGAGACCCATCGGGGCGCCGCTCGCACGCACCTCGAAAACGCCGCCCAACGTGTCGAGGTTCTCGCGGGTTCGATCGATCTCGTCGATCATCGCTTGCTCGACGCCGGTGTCAGCGACACGCACGGCCGAGGCGTCCACCGCGTCCCAGTCGATTCGCTCTGGCACGTCGGCAGTGACGGAACCGATCGAGAGCGTGTGCGAGCGGACGGCGACACCGAGTTCCGCGATCAGCGCGCGAGCGATCGCGCCCACGGCGACGCGTGCTGCCGTCTCGCGCGCGCTTGAGCGCTCGAGAATCGGCCGGACGTCGTCGAAGCCGTACTTCTGCGTGCCCACGAGATCAGCGTGACCGGGGCGGAGCAGCGTCACCCGCTCGACGTCCTCGTCTACAGGCTCGGTCGCCATCCGAACCTGCCAGTTGGCGTTTTGGTGATCGCGATTCACCATCGACAGTGCGATCGGTGACCCGATGGTCAGCCCGTGGCGCACACCGGACATGATCTCGGCGCGATCTTGTTCGATCTGCTGCCGCTTGCCTCGGCCGTAGCCACCTTGTCGGCGCGACAGATCAGCGGCGATCAGCTCTTCGCTGAGCCCGAGACCGGCCGGGACACCCTCGACGATCGCCGTCAGGCCCTTACCGTGCGACTCGCCCGCGGTCAGCCAGCGGAACTGGCTCATCCGGCAGCCTCGCGCCCGTACTTGGTCATCGAGACGCCTCGCGGAGGGCCGCTTCGGCGGCGACCACCGCGTCGACCTCGTCGGCCGTGATCAATGGCGCCAGGTTGGGATCCGGCTCGTCGCGGCCTTCGCCATCCTGCGTCTCCCACTCGGCCAGTAGCTCATCGGGTTCGCCGTCTTCCCAGTCCGACATCGCCGCCACATCACGGCGAGCAGTTGTCGTCAGCAGGCACCGCGTCAGCGTCGCTCCCGCGGCGTCGCGGTATTCGAGGTTCACGTCGACCTGGGCGGCCTCGAAGCTCGCATACGGCACTTCGTAGAGCAGCCGTTCGACCATGCGCACGGTGGCGCGTCGGGCGACCACGTACTCGTTCGCCACCTCGTCACGTTGCCCGGCGACGACGCGCACATCGGGCTCGGCGAGGATCGAGACGCGGATTCGTTCGCGATCGGCCGCGATCAGGGCCGCCGTGTGCAGCGCACGCCAGTCGGCCGGGGGCGTGCCCTTCGGCGGGCGCGCGCTCCGCCACGCATCGAAGGTCTGGTCGAGGAGTTCCATCAGCGCCGGGTGGTCGCCCTCGGCGATCACCGAGCGCCACTTCCGCGCGGCGAACATCGCCTGGATAACCATGAATCCGAGCACCACGCCGATGCTCAGCAGCCCGATGATCGCGAGGCCGAGGCCCATGAAACGTCCCTCGTTCACCGGCGGGGGGTCGCGACCGCCATCCGGCGGTCGAACGATGTCACGCTATCGCATACCAGTCTCAGGCGCGTCGGCGTTCGCGTCGAGCGCTGCGCGTGCCGCCTCGAACATCAGCTGTAGTGGCGGCTCCCGTCCGGTCCAGAGTTGAAACGCCGCCGCCCCCTGGTGCACGAGCATCGCGAGGCCGCCCAGCGCCTGCGCCCCCGCCCGTTCGGCCGCCTCGAGGAACGGCGTCTGCTCGGGCGTGTACACGAGGTCGAACGCGAGTTGGCCCTGCCGCATCATGCGCGCCGGGATCGGCGTGGCACCCTCATCCGGACCGTGGCGCATCCCGAGCGAGGTGGTCTGCACGACGACGCGTGCGGCGGTGACCGCGACGCGCAGCCGCTCAGATTCGAGATCTAACGGACAGCTGCGCACGTCGAGGTCACTCCCGCCGAGCGCCACCAGTCCTTCGGCCCGCGCCTCGGTCCGGTTCGCCACCGTGACCCGCGCCACTCCGGCGCGCCGCATCGCGACGACCACCGCTCGCGCCGCGCCGCCCGCGCCGAGGACGACCACGTTCGACCCGGTCAGCTCGACACCAGTCTCCGCCAACGCGGCGAGAATCCCGGTGACGTCAGTGTTCGTGGCATGTAGGCGACCGTCCCGATTCACGATCGTGTTCACGGCGCCGACGAACTCGACCAGGCTGTCCGGCTGATCGACCAGTCGCATCACGGCGACCTTGTGCGGGACGGTCACGTTCGCGCCGAGGAAGTCACGGGAACGGAGGCGCTCGACCGTGGTCTGGAGCTCTGAGGCTGGCGTGTCCCACGCCTCGTAGCGCACATCGAGATCGAGGCCGTCGAAGGCTGCCTGCTGAAATGCCGGCGAGATCGAGTGCGAGATCGGGTGCCCGAGCAGGGCGATCGTCTGAGTCACAACGAAGACGCTACTCCGCGCACTCGGACGCACGGAAGGCCTGGACGTTGGCGTTATGGCCCTCGAGGGTCGCGGCGAAGGCGTGCGAGGCGTCGCACTCGGCCGAGGCGACGAAGTAAATGAACTCGGTCTCAGCAGGGTTGATCGCCGCCTCGATCGCCGCGATCCCGGGGTTCGCGATCGGCCCCGGCGGGAGCCCGGGATAGAGATAGGTGTTGTAGAGCGAGTCGGTTTCGAGGTCGCCCTGCTCGAGCCCGCCCCGCTTCCACCAACCAAACTCCTCAACACTCTCGGACGTCGAGATCGCAAACTGCACGGTCGGGTCTGCCTGCAGCGCGATCCCCAGATCGAGGCGATTGCGGAAGGCCGAGGCAACGATCGGCTGCTCCTCGGCCAACGCTGCTTCACGCTCAACGATCGACGCCAGCGTGAGCGCCTCGTGAATCGTCAACTCCGCGGACTCCGCCTGTGATCGCAGCTCTGGCGTGACCTGGGTCGAGAACGCGTCGAGCATCGCGCGCACAGCGTCGTCGGCTGTCGTCGATTCACGGAAGGGGTAGCTGGCGGGCAGCAGGTAACCCAACAGCGAGCTGTCGATCGGTTTGCCGATCAGCGCCGGGTGCTGCCAGTCCCTGGTCACCGCAGCCTGCCACTCGCCGGGCGTCACAATCCCCGCTTCGACCAGGATGTCCCCGACCTCTTCGACCCGCAGCCCCTCGGGGATTCGTACGAGATCGACGTCCAGGCCGCCAGACCGCAACTGGAGGATCACCTCGGATGCGGGGGTGCCGGTCATGAACTCATAGCGCCCCGCTTTCAGCTCGGCGGTAACGCCACTGAACGCGAGCAAGGTGTCAAACGCGCCGGCGTCGGCGAGCACGCCAGCATCGAGGAGCAACTGACGGATCTCGGTCGCGCCCGTTCCTTCGGGGATCTCGACCGCGACGAGCTCGCTGGTGCTCGATGCGACCAGATCGTCCAACGAGGCGATGTCGTCAGCGATCACCTCGGGCGTATCGAGCAGCTGCTGGACCAGAACGATCCCGACGACGAGCGAGAACAGCGCCATCAGCACAAAGGCAAAGGTCAGCGGGTCGCGGAGATAGGAGAGCGGGTCAGGCCGTCGCGTCAACTGCTGCGCCTCCTGCGCTCGTCCCAGGTGCTGAGCGCCGCCGCTGGAGGAACTGTTCCAACAGGATCGCGGCGGCCAGGTCGTCGCTGGATCGGTCGCCCGACCCACCAGCGCGTGCCCGGGCCTCCGCCGCGACCGTCGTCAGACGCTCATCCTCGTACACCAGCTCGACCTCGATTGAGCGCGCGATCCGCGCGCCGAGGCGGCGCGCCATCGCAGCCGCGTCGCCTTCGTCACCGCTCGGCAGGAGCGGCAACCCGATCACGATGCCTTGGACGCCTTCACGCGCCACGATCGCACGGATCGCGGGGAACGCGGCGGATGCCGGAACGACCTCAAGCGGCACGCTGACGCGCTCCTCGGGATCGCAGATCGCGAGGCCAACTCGCGCTTCCCCGGGATCGATCGCGAGCCACCGCACGCTACGGCTCCACCGTCGCGGCCAGATCGGCCGTGGTCAGCAATTCTGAGCTTTCCTCGTCACTGTCCGAGTCCTCGCCCCCGAGCAAGCTCGCCGGGCCGGCAAACGTGATCGTGATCCGATCGGAATTTCGCGGGAGCCAGCGCCAGGGAATGAAGTCGGGTCGCAAGTCGATCTGCGGCGGGCTCTCGAGTGCCAGCATCGACTGAATCTCATCGCTGGCAGCAGCGGGCGAATCTCCGCTGATCGCGTCGCGCACCAGTTGCGTATCGATCAGGTCCGCGACCAGCCCGGTGGCGGTGAGCAGCACGGTCACGGTCCCGCCCTCGACGCGCGCGTCTGCGAGGGTCGCCGAGGCACTGTTCGGGAGCAGCGCCTGCCCCTCGATCAGATCGCGGAGCAGCACCGCCTCGGCGGTCCGTCCGGCCTGCTCCTCGGTGACCACGAGCGCCGAGACAACCGCCGTGAAATCAACGAGGAAGGTCTCGGCGGGATCTCCGGGATTCGCGAGCGGTTCCTGGCTGAAGATCGAAACCGAGATCGTCTGAGGGAAGACGGTCCCCTCCGTCACGACCTCGAACAGCTCGCGCTCACCAATCCGGCGCAGCACTTCGTCCGAGATGAGGGCGACGCGGACGACGTCGGTCACATCGACCGCGGGGACCAGTTCGTCGGTTCCACCGCCAGCGGCGCTCGAGTTCGTCGCCGTCACCCCCTCTGGGAGGTCGTCGCTCAAGATCAGCGTGCCAAACGGAACGTTCGCCTGCGTCCCCGCCTGCACGGCGGTGGCCCCAGTCGTCGCGATGGCGCCCGCGGAGACAATCACATCCGCGTCGGTGGTGAAGCTGATGCCGTTCTCATCGTCAACCTGCGTCCCCGCGCTCACCACGAGGTCGCTTGCCGTCGAGTTCGAGAACTGGAGCACCACGGTTGCCCGTTCGTCGGGCACCTCGACCTCGCCGCTCGTGATGATGGCGATCGTGTGCGTGAAGGTATGCTGGAAGCTCGTCGCCGGCTGGATCCCCAACTCGAGATCGGGCTCGTCGGCGATCGGATTCAGCCGCACGCGCATCGAGCTCGACACCTCCTCCGAGGCTGGCACGATCACCACTTCCGCCGAGGGAATCGTGTTGCAGGCGACGAGGCCAACCACCCACAGCCCGGCGACCAGGACCGCGCCGCGGATCAGCCCACCCCAGGCGATCCGCGGGACGTAGAACTCGCGGTCGCCAAGCGTGATCCGGTGGTGCGGGGACCGCACCACGCGCCCGACCGAGGTCGCCGCAGGAAGCCCGTTCTGGCGCGCGTAACTGCGCACATCTCCGCGTGGCGCGACCACACCGAGGGCGAGCACGTTTCGCTTGGCAACGGCAGCGATGTGCGGCCACGAGGCCGGATCGCGCAGCGCCCGTGCTTCCCGGGGTACGACGAGTACGACCTCGGGTGTCCCGGCCGCCTCAATCCGATCGACCACATCAAGGATGCCGTCATCGGCGCGGGCCACCACGGTGGCGCGGGTCGATGAATCAGCGGATGGTGGCGGCGTCGATGGGTCGACCTGACGCCGGCGCGGCGTGCGCTGCTGCGCGACAAACGCGGTCACACGCCGCCAGGCGTTCCGCAGGGCGTCCAGATACTCGTTCATCGGTGGCTAGCCGCCGAGCCGCTCCCGCGCGACGGCCCGCGCCGCCTCCAGAGCCTCATCGAGCCTGCTGCTGTCGCGGCCTCCTGCCTGCGCAAGCTGTGGCCGACCGCCGCCGCCGCCACCAGTGATCTGAGCCGCGGCGCGAACCACTTCGTCTGCCTTGAGGCCGCGCTCCACGACGTCATCCGTCGCCGCTGCGATGAACATCGGTCGACCATCGATCTCCGCCGCGAGCGCGATGAACGCGGTACCCAGGCGCTGGCGCAGTCGGTCGACCATTGGGCGCAGCGCATCCGCGGAGTCCGCGTCCACGCGCGCCACCAAGACCTGCACCCCTTCGATCTCCTCAGCAGAGTCGACGAGATCGTCGGCGCGACCGGCCGAAGCCTGCTGCGAGGCCTCCTCGGCACGACGGCGCTCCGCGGCGAGCTGCTCTTCGAGCGCGGTGACGCGGTCGGCGACCTCGGTCGCCGGCACCTTGAATCGCTGTGCCAGATCATCGAGCTGATCGAGGCGCGCCTCGACGTACTCGTCGGCTTCTGGCCCCGTGAGCGCCTCGATGCGCCTGAGGCCGGCACCGATGCTGGAGTCGGATACGACCTGGAGTCGGCCGACCTGCCCGGTCGAATGCAGGTGCGTGCCACCGCAGAACTCGCGGCTGAAGCACTGCGGCGAGTGTTGGTGGCCGTGTCCATGCGCCTCGCAGTACTCCACCACGCGGACCTGGTCGGTGTACTTGTCCTCGAAGAACGCGATCGCGCCTCGTTGCACCGCCTCGTCGTAGGGCAGTACCAACGTCTCGCGCTCGATGTCCTCGCGGACCTTGTCGTTGACCAGACGCTGGATCACCCGGAACTGTTCCCGCGTCGGCGTCTCCGGGTGGGTGTAGTCGAAGCGCAGCCGGTCCGGCCCGACGTACGAGCCGGCCTGCCGCACGTGCGTCCCGAGGACCTCACGCAGCGCCGCATGCAGCAGGTGGGTCGCAGTGTGGTTGCGCATCGAACCCTGACGAAACTCCGGGTCGACGCGCGATTCCGCGCTCTCCTCGGCGGCAATCGCGCCTTCGGTGACCTCACCGATGTGAACGATCGCATCGCCAAAGCGCTGCGTGTCGTCCACCCGGAAGCGCCCGCTCGGCGTGATCACCTCGCCGTGATCGCCGATCTGTCCACCGCCTTCGGGATAGCAGGTCGAAGCGGCCAGCACGACCTCGCCGGCCTGCCCCACTTCGAGGCGGTCCGCAGTCGTCCCATCACGCATCAGCAGCGTCACCGCTGAGCTGCCGTTCAAGCCCTCGTAGCCGGTGAACTCGGATTCGACACCGAGCGCGGCGTAGCGCGCAGCACGGTCGTCAGCCGCGTTGGCAAACGTCTCGTCGCCTCGGGAGCGCTCACGCTGGGCGGCCATCTCTTCCTCGAAGCCGACTTCATCGACCTCGAACCCGTGTGATTCGGCGACCTCACGGGTCAGCTCGGGTGGCAGTCCGTGGGTGTCGTAGAGCGTGAACATGTCTCGGCCGGGGATACGCTTCGACTCGCGCTCGCGCGCGATCACGTCGTCCAGCAGTTCGAGGCCACGCGCCAGCGTCTGCTGGAAACGAGCTTCCTCGACCTCCGCAACACGCACGACGAAGTCCCGCTGCTCCTCGAGTTCCGGGTTCGCGGCCAGTGAGTTGTCGATCGCGGCGTTCACAACGCGCGCCAGGAACGGCTCGCGCATGCCCAGGTGCTGGTACCCGAAGTAGACGGCACGCCGCAGCACGCGGCGGAGCACGTACCCGCGCCCGTCGTTGCTCGGCAGCACTCCGTCCGTCACGAGGAAGGAGATCGCCCGCGCGTGCTCGGCGACGCTCCTCAGCGCCTCGGTCACGACGGGATTCTCGTCCGGGTCGTAAGTACGGCCGGACACCTCCTCCGCGGACGCGATGACGGCGCGCAGCTCCTCGGTCTCGTGCACCGTGCGCACGTGCTGCAGGACCGACGCGAGCCGTTCGAGGCCGGCGCCCGTGTCGATGTTTGCCGCCGGGAGTGGCTCCCGGTTGCCCGCCTCGTCCTGGTTGTAGGTCATGAAGACCAGGTTCCAGATCTCGAGGAAGCGCCCGCTGTCGAGCGCCGGGTGGTCGGCGTCGTAGTCATAGTCAGGCGCGCGGGGTTCGGCCGGCTCACCGAAGTCGTAGTGCAGCTCGGAGCACGGCCCGCATGGGCCGGAGTCGCCCGGCGGGCCCCAGTAGTTCCCCTGTTCGGCGGTGTAACGGAGGATGCGCGCCTCGGGCAGGCCTTTCGCCCGCCAGAGCTCGAAGGCCTCGTCGTCATCGGTGTAGACGGTCGCCCAGAGTCGATCGCCGTCGATCTCCAGCACCTCGGTGAGGAACTCCCAGGCCCAGTCGATCGCCTCCGCCTTGAAGTAGTCGCCGACGGAGAAGTTCCCGAGCATCTCGAACAGCGTGAGGTGGCTCTCGTCGCCGACCTCCTCGATGTCCACGGTGCGGAAGCAGCGCTGAATCGAGGTGAGGCGTTTGGCCGGTGGCTCCTCAAGGCCCATGAAGTACGGCTTGAACTGGACCATGCCCGCGTTGGTAAAGAGGAGTGTCGGGTCGCCGTGCGGGACCAGCGAAGCGGATGGGATCCGCCGATGGTCGCGCGCCTCGAAGAAATCGAGGAACGCCTGCCGCAGTTCATCAACCGTCAAGGAAATGCCGCCCTCCGCAGCCGGTCCGCCTGAAGTCCAGATCGGCTGCCGCTGAGGCAGGCCCGATCGCCCGGAGCCGCAGTCGGTCTGGCACAGGGGAGGTGCCGGTCCGTCGCCGTCTCGCTAGGGTAGAATGCGCCGTGAGAGGCGGTCAATTTTGGAGTCACGCATGCCCGTTCGGGCCCGTGCCTGCTGCCGTTTCCGCCCGATCCGTCGATGACTGAAACCCCTCACCACCCACCACTCGCCGGCTGGACCGCAGTCATTCTCGCCGCCGGACGTGGCACGCGCATGCGCTCAGCGCTGCCGAAGGCGCTCCATCCGGTCGCGGGCGTACCAATGGTGCGCCACGTGGCCAACGCCGCGCGCGGGGCCGGCTTCGATCAGATCGTCGTGGTCGTCAGTCCCGAGGGCGAAGCGATTGCTGAGGCGGCCGGCGACGCAACCGCGGCCGTACAGAGTGAACCGCTCGGGACCGGACATGCCGCGCTGGCCGGCGTGTCGGCAGTCGAGGACGCCTCGAACATCGCGATCCTCAACGGTGATTTGCCGCTGCTCACGGCGGAGACGCTCGCCGCGGCCGCGCAACGACACCTCGAGGCTGACGCAACGCTGACCTTCGTCACCGCCGAGGTGGAGGATCCCACGGGCTACGGCCGCGTCGACCGGAAGGTCGGGCGCGTGCACGCGATCGTCGAGGAAGTCGACACCGATGCCGACACCCGCTCGATCAACGAGATCAACGTCGGGCTGTATGTCGCGCGCGCCGACTGGCTCCGGAATGCGCTCGCCCAGCTAGAACCGAGCACAAGCGGTGAACTGTATCTCACTGATGTGGTCGCGGCCGCGGTGAGCGACGGAGCGGTCGAAACGCACCGCCTCGCGAGCGCTGACGAAGTGCAACAGGTCAACGATCGGGTCGAACTGGCGCGGGCCGAAGCCGCCATGCGGACCCGCGTCCACGAGCGTTTGATGCGCGACGGCGTCACGATCGTCGATCCCGCCAGCACGTTCGTAGACGCTGGGGTCGAGGTCGGCGCCGACACGAGACTGCTCCCCGGGGTGCACCTCCTCGGTGCCACCTCACTCGGCAGCGAGTGCGAAGTCGGTCCGAACGCGGTGCTGCGCGACGTCCAAGGTGGAGACCGCGTCCGCATCGGGAGTTCGACGATCGAAGGGTCAACCCTGGCCGACGACATCGAGGTCGGTCCGTACTGCCATCTGCGGCCCGGGTCCGCCCTCGAGCGGGGGGTGCACCTCGGGAACTACGTGGAGGTGAAGGAGTCCCGGATCGGCGCGGAGACCCGAATCGGGCATTTCTCCTATGTGGGCGACGCGGATGTCGGCCAAGCTGTGAATATCGGTGCAGGCACGGTCACCGCGAACTACGATGGTGAACGGAAGCATCGAACAGAGATCGGAGACGGGGCATTCATCGGCGTGGACACCATGCTGGTTGCCCCGGTGAGAGTCGGATCAAGCGCGCGTACCGCGGCGGGAGCAGTCGTCATCGACGACGTCCCACCCGGGGCCATGGTGCTGGGGGTACCGGCGCGCATTCGACCAGACGAAGGAGCAGAATCCGGCGGCGGCTGACCCCACACCAACGCCCGCTTTCTCTTGGATAGCAGCTTAGTCATCGTCGTGGCGACCCTGTTCGCGACGGCCATTCTCCTGGTTCTCATCGCAGCCGCCGAGGCAGGCGTGACAGCGCTCTCGCGCGGGCGCATTCGCGCAGAGCATCCGAACGGGCTTGGCGGCCTGCTCCTCAGCTATATCGGTCAGCGCCAGCGGATCCTTCGGACGCTCAGCGTCGCGACCACCGCAGTGATCGTCCTCTGCACCGGCACCCTCACCTTCGCGCTCCTGCAGGGATCCGAGGTGACCATCCAGACAACCGCGCTCGCCGGACTCGCTTCCTTCGTCTTCGTGGCGTTGGTGCGGCAGACGACGCGCTCGATCGTCCTGTTGAACCCCGAGCGCTGGGGCCTCCGGCTCTCGCTCCCGATCCGAGTGCTGCAGGTGGTCTTCACCCCGCTCGCCTGGCTCGCGAACGCGCCCGTCAACCTCGTCCTCCGCCTCCTGGGCAGACGTGACGCCCTCCGTGAGGTCGATCCGACCGAGGAGCTCGTCGGCCTCCTCGAAGTGACCGAGGCGGGCGAAGAGCCGGCGATGGTCGAGCAGCGTCGGATGATGCGCGGCGTGATCGACATGACGCAGCAGACCGTGCGCGAGCTGATGACCCCGCGCACCGACCTCGTCGGCGTCACCATCGAGGCCTCGATCGGCGACGTGATGAAGGTGATCAGCGAGTCCGGCTTCAGCAGAATCCCGCTCTATTCGGACTCGCTCGACACGATCGTCGGCGTCGTCTACGCGAAAGACCTGCTCGCCTACCTCCGGACCGGTGACGTCCGGCCGAAGCTGCAGGACATCTGCCGGCCGGCCTATTTCGTCCCCGAGACGAAGCGCGCCGACGAGCTGCTGGCCGATCTCCGGCGGGATCAGGTCCACCTCGCGATCGCCGTTGACGAGTACGGCGGTACCGCCGGAGTCGTCACCGTCGAGGACCTGCTGGAGGAGATCGTCGGCGAGATCAGCGACGAGTACGACGTGGAAGAAGTCGAGGTTGAGCGGGTGGCGGACGACGAGGCGCTCGTTGACGCTCGAACGACGATCGACGAGTTGAACGAGCTGTTTGCGACCTCAATCGAATCAGACGACTTCGACACGGTCGGTGGCCTGATCTTCACGCTCCTCGGGCGCCTCGCGTCGCCGGGCGACGAGGTGAGCACCCTCACCGAGGACGGTGACGTCGGCGATCTGGGCCTCGAACTGCGGGTGCTGTCGGTGCTCGGACGGCGCATCAAGAAGGTGCGCGTCAAACGGACATCTCGCTCCGCTGAACGCGTCACTGCAGACGCCGTCTAAGCGCTCTCGCAAGCACGGTCCAAGTGCCGACAGAGGCCCGTGCTCTGTGTCAGAGCGGACCGCCGCGGCCCCCACGAAGCCCAAGTGCGCAAGCAGTGAGTCAATACCCGGGGCTTGCGTATGTCCCGTACCCTGTCGGCTCATGGCTGAGTTCAGAACAAATGATCTGCCCTACTGGGTCGCACTCCACCGCGCCTACCAGCTCGGCGGCGCGGGTTTCGCGCTCCTCGAGCGGGCGTTTCCCAGCATGGAGGCTGCCTGGAATGCCACACCGGCGGAGCTCCGCGCTGCCGGTCTCGATGGCGCTGCCGTTAGCGGGTTACTCGCGGTTCGCCGCGACACCACGCCTGAGGCCGAGACCGACCGACTCGCACAGGCGGGGGTTGTCGCCTACCCGAAGCCCGATCCTCGGTTTCCGGAACGGCTGCGGGAGATCCCTGATGCTCCCCCGGTCCTCTACCTGAAAGGCTCATGGGAACTGGAAGACGACTGGAGCGTCGCCGTCGTTGGAACGCGGCGGACGACCACGTATGGCCGCGAGGCGACGATCGAATTGGTCGGGGGCATCGCCCCTCACCGAGTCACGATCGTCTCGGGGCTCGCACGAGGAATCGACACCATCGCGCACCACACGGCACTCGAAGCAGGTGGACGAACCGTCGCGGTCCTCGCGAACGGCCTCGATGTCGTCTACCCACCGGAGAACCGCGGCCTCGCGGACCGGATCGAGGAGCAGGGGGCACTAATCTCCGATTACGCGCTGGGGACCAAGCCGAACGCGCGATTCTTCCCGCGGCGGAACCGGATCCTGTCAGGCCTCGCCTTAGGCACCGTCGTCGTCGAAGGTGATTACACCAGCGGGGCGATGATCACGGCCCGCTTCGCGATGGAGCAGAACCGAGAGGTCTTCGCTGTGCCCGGCTCGATCTTCTCGCCTCAATCGCGAGGGCCACTGGCGCTGATTCGCGATGGCGCAAACCCTGTCACTCGCGCCGAGGATGTCATGGAAGCCCTCAATCTGACCAAACTCGGCGCGCAGCTCGACTTCAGTCGGGCGGTTCCGCCGGCGAATGACGACGAGCAGGCTGTGATCGGAGCGTTGACCCGAGAGCCACGCCACGTCGACGAGGTCGTCCGAGAGAGCGGTTTGGCGGCCGCTACGGTGTCCGGTACGCTCGCGATGCTCGAGCTTAAGGGCCTCGTACGTGATGTCGGCGGCATGCAATACGTCCGACTGCGCGAGGATCTGACCGAATATGACTCCCATCCGCGGAATCCCAGGACGTGCCCGCCGGAGAGCGAGCGGTGAAATGACGACTGACGCAGCTGCAACCGACGGCGCGACGAACGACGACGATGTGCGCCGGCTGGTGATCGTCGAGTCGCCGGCTAAGGCGCGCACGATCAGCCAATTCCTCGGCAAGAACTACGTCGTCGAGTCGTCGATCGGCCACATCCGCGACCTCCCATCCTCCGCCGCGCAGATCCCGAAGACCCACAAGAAAGAGAAGTGGGCTCGGCTCGGTGTCAACATCGAGAAGGACTTCGAGCCGCTCTACGTGGTCCCGCCGGACAAGAAGCCGCAGGTCACGAAGCTCAAGAAACTCCTCAAGGACGCGGACGAGCTCTACCTGGCGACGGATGAAGACCGCGAGGGTGAGGCGATCGCCTGGCACCTGCTCGAGGTGCTGAAGCCGAAGGTCCCGGTCAAGCGCATGGTCTTCCACGAGATCACCCGCGAAGCGATCCAGGAAGCCCTCGACTCACCACGCGAGGTCGACACCGAGCTCGTCGAGGCCCAGGAGACGCGCCGCATCCTCGACCGGCTCGTCGGCTACGAGGTGTCGCCGGTGCTCTGGCGCAAGGTGAAGCCGCGCCTCTCCGCCGGCCGCGTGCAGTCGGTCGCCGTGCGCGTGATCGTCGAGCGCGAGCGGCAGCGGATGCGCTTCCAGTCCGCGGGCTACTGGGACGTCGAGGCGATCCTCGGGACCCGCGACGGGCGTGAAGAAACCGTCCTGACGAGGATGATCGAGCTGCAGGGCCAGCGCCTCGCCGTTGGTCGCGACTTCGATCCTGAGTCGGGCGAGCTGAACGACGCCTCGTCAGTCGCGCTGCTGAACGAGACGGTCGCCAGCGGCATCGCTGAAGCACTGAAGTCGGTCGCGTTCACCGTCACCGATGTGCAGGAACGGCCGTACACGCAGAAGGCGCCAGCGCCGTTCATCACCTCGACGCTCCAACAGGAGGCCGGTCGCAAGCTGCGCTACAGCGCGCAGCGGACGATGCAGGTCGCTCAGCGCCTCTATGAGAACGGCTACATCACCTACATGCGGACCGATTCCGCGAACCTGTCAGAGCAGGCGGTCAGCGCCGCCCGACGGCAGGCGAGCGAGATGTACGGTCCCGAGTACGTCCCGGACCAGCCGCGCAAGTACTCGTCGGGCAAGGGTGCGCAGGAGGCCCACGAGGCGATCCGCCCCGCGGGCGACATCTTCCGCACGCCGACCTCGCTCCGGAACGAACTCGATGCGGACGCCCTGCGCCTCTACGAGCTCGTCTGGATGCGCACCGTCGCGTCGCAGATGAAGGACGCCAATGGTGTCCGCACCCAGGTCCGACTGGAAGCGGAAGCGGGCGAGCACGGCACCGCGACGTTCCAGACCTCGGGCAAGGTCATCACCTTCCCTGGCTTCCTCCGCGCGTATGTCGAGGGCTCCGACGACCCCGACGCGGCACTGGACGACCAGGAACGCCTGCTGCCACCACTCCAGAGCGGCCAGCAGCTTGACCCGAATTCAACCGAGGCCAAGGGCCACGACACGCAGCCGCCGTCCCGCTGGACCGAGGCAAGCCTCATCCGCGAGCTGGAAGAGCGCGGCATCGGCCGCCCCTCCACCTACGCGTCGATCCTTCAGACGATTCAGGACCGCGGCTACGCGTGGAAGAAGGGCAGCGCCCTGGTTCCGACGTTCATCGCCTTCGCGGTCACGCGCCTCCTCGAGGAGCATTTCCCCGACCTCGTGGATTACGACTTCACCGCCCGCATGGAGCGCAGCCTCGACGACATCGCCGAGGGCGAACGCGACGGCCGCCCCTGGCTGCACGCGTTCTACTTCGGGGATGAAGACGCCCCCAGCGATGACCCAATGGCCCAGGAGGGGCTCCACGGCACGATCAGCTCCGGCTGGGAAGAGATCGACGCCCGCGCCGTCTCCTCAGTACCGCTCGGCCAGGACGACGAGGGCCGTGAGGTCGCCGTCCGCGTCGGTCGCTACGGCGCCTACATTCAGGCCGGCGACGACGGCCTGCGCGCTGACCTCCCCGAGGACATCGAGCCGGATGCCGTCGACCTCGCGCACGCTGAGGAGCTGCTGCACCAGGAGTCGCTGGGAGATCAGCCGCTGGGTGATGACCCGGCCACTGGCATGCCGATCTACCTCAAGACCGGGCGCTTCGGCCCGTATGTCCAGCTCGGCGAAGACCCGGAGCGCGACGAGAAGGGCAAGATCCCGAAGGACGCGCCCAAGCCCCGCCGCTCCAGCCTCTGGCCCGGCATCACGATGGAAACGATCACGCTCGACGAGGCGCTCGAGTTGCTCTCCTTCCCGAAGGTGATCGGCGAGCACCCCGAAACCAAGGTCGAGATCACGGCCCAGGACGGTCCGAACGGCCCGTACATCAAGATGGGGACCGAAAGCCGCAGCCTCGAGGGCCACGAGCAGATGCGCAATCTCACGCTGCTCGAGGCAATCGCGGTCCTCGCGGAACCCCGCAAGGGTCGAGGCCGCACCTCCGTCCAGGTGCTCGCCGAAGTCGGCAAGCACCCCGATAGCGACGCGTTGATCACCGTCCGCAACGGTCGCTTCGGTCCGTACGTCACCGACGGCGTCGTCAACGCCTCGCTGCCGAAGGGCCGCGACCCGAAGAATGTCGACCTCCAGGCCGCACTCGACATGATCGCCGCTCGCGAGGAGCGGATGCGTGCCGAGGGCAAGGACCCCCGCGCTCCGAAGGCGAAGAGTGGTCGTCGGACGACCAAGCGCCGTCAAAAAAAGTCCGCCTAGTCCACCGGGTCCCGAACGCAAGGCACTAACCGTAAGCGCCGACGTCGCCTCGAACTGCGCCGGTCTGCCGGTTAGGGGCGCTCTGGAGCACCGTGGGCGGCGAGAGCTTCCGGTTCGGCTTGCCACACACGCGCCGAGCTGATCACTGGACAAGTCCGGGATCCACAACAGGGTGAGCTAAGTGACTAACGTCGACGTCGATCGGGGTCTCCTGCGGATCCCCGCGGTCCGGCAGTACCTCGCTTCGAGCATGCTCGCGACTACGGGCATCTCCCTGATGCTCACGGTGTTGTTCAAGCAAGCCTTCGACATCACGGGCGACCCACTGACGATCGGGATCATCGGGCTGCTGCAGTTCGTGCCGGCGGTGTTGCTGGTCGTCGTCAGCGGCTACGTTGCCGACCGATTCGACCGGCGGACCGTCACAGCATGGATGACAGTCGGGCGCATAGCCGGCGCGCTGGCGTTCTTCGCGTACAGCCGTCAAGTCGGCGATCTATCGGAGGGCGCGAACGCGGCCGTGTGGCCGCTGTTTGCGATCACCTTCGTCGTCGGTTCCTTCGATGCGATTGCGGTCCCCGCCCGGCACGCGATCGCGCCGCTCGTCGTCAAACGCGACCTCCTGCCAAGGCTGGTCGCTGCGGGCGCCGTGACCAGAGTGCTCTCCAGCATCGTCGGCCCCGTCGCCGCCGGGTTCCTCTTCACAGTCGGCGCGGACGTCGCCTACCTCGTCGTCGCTTTGCTGTTCGCAGCCTCGATCCCGCCGCTGCTCCGCACCACCTACGCACTCGAACCAACTCGGCTGACGGACCGACCGTCGGTCAAACTCGCACTCGAAGGACTGGGGTTCATCCGTCACTCGCCGGTCGTCCTCTCGGCGATCTCGCTCGACATGATCGCCGTGCTGTTCGGAGGCGCCGTCGCGTTGATCCCGGTGATCGCGGAGGAGCGCCTGGGTGTCGGCGACATCGCCTATGGCTGGCTGCGCGCGGCGCCAGGAATCGGGGCCGGACTGATGGGCCTCTACCTGTCGGTGCACCCGGTGACGCGCCGAGTCGGCCCCACGCTGCTCGCGGTCGTCGCGATCTTCGGAGGGCTCCACATCATCCTCGGTGTGACCACGAGCTACGTCATCGCATTCGCGTCGCTCGTCGTGGCAGCCGGTGCCGACATGGTGTCCGTGACGATCCGATCCACACTCGTGCCGGTCGCCACCCCGAACGCCCAACTCGGGCGGGTGACCGCAGCCGAGAGCGTGTTCATCGGGGCGTCGAACGAACTCGGCGCGTTCGAAAGCGGCGTGGCGGCGCGCGCCTTCGGCGTGCCATGGGCGATCGCCGGTGGCGGCATCGCCACGGTGGTGATCGCCGCCGGCTTCGCCGCGTTTGTTCCCGCAGTGCGCCGTATCGATACCTACGACGACGTGGCGGGAGCCGGCGGCGCCAGCGCGGTCGAGCCCGTCTCCCGAGCCGACGATTGATAGACTGATCTCCCCTTCCGTGGGACCTCTGGCGGGGTGACGCGGAGCGATCCGATGCCTGACCCCACCCCGGAGACCGGCGCACGGCGCCGCGAGCCAGCGCCCGAGGCGCTCGCCGCGCTCCAGCGCTACCTCGATCACATCGAGCATGTCCGCCGCCGCTCAGCGCACACCGTTCGCAACTACCGCACCGACATCGAGGCCTTCCTCGGCTTCCTCGGCGCCGTCGACACACCGTTCGACGAGGCTGGACGCCGGCTCGGGCGCGCCCACCTCGGTGAGCTGCGGGCCGCCGGGGTCGCCGACAGCTCGATCAAGCGGCGGGCGACGACGGTCGCCGCCTTCTATCGCTGGCTCGACCGAGAGGGCTTCCCGCTCAACCCCGCCCCCGGCGACTCGATGCTGCGTCTCCGTTTCCCGAAAGCGACACGACGACTCCCCCATTTCCTCTCGACCGAGGAAGCCGCCGACCTGGTCGACGCGCCCGAGCAGGACACGCCCGCGGGCCTACGCAACCGCGCAATCCTCGAGCTGCTCTACGGCGCCGGCCTGCGCGTGAGTGAGGTTGCCGCGCTCGACCAGAGCGACATCGACCTGACCAATCGTCAGCTCCACGTGACCGGCAAGGGCGATCGCTCCAGGATCGCCCTCTTCGGTGCGCCGGCCGCGGATGCGCTACGCGCCTACCTCGATACCGCGCGACCGGAACTGGCGACCGGCGCGGAGGAAGCGGTCTTCCTCAATCGGTCTGGCGGGCGACTGACAGCGCGGTCGATCCAGCGCCTCGCGCGGCGGAGTGGAATGGAAGCAGGTATCTCACAGCCGGTGCACCCGCACCTGCTGCGGCACAGCTTCGCCACCCATATGCTGGAGGGCGAAGCCGACCTCCGAGTGGTTCAGCACCTGCTCGGGCACAGTTCGGCGGACACGACCCAGATCTACACCGCGGTGGCGCATCGCCGCCGTGAGGCGTTGATCACCTCCGCGCTCGATCGCGCTCGTCGTGCTGAGGACAACGACGAGTAGGATCGGCCGCGGTTGAACCAGCCGCGGCGGTGGAAGCGGAGACTCCGATGCGGATCCTGATTCTCAACGGGCCGAACCTGAACCTGCTCGGACACCGCGAGCCTGACATCTATGGCTACGAGACCCTCGACGACATCGAAACCCTCTTGCGACAGCGCGCCGACGATCTCGGAGGCATCGAGCTCGACTTCGTGCAGTCGAACCACGAGGGTGAGCTGATCGACGCGATCCACGCGCACCGCGACTGGGACGGCATCGTCGTCAACGGCGCCGCCCTCACGCACAGTTCCACGGCGATCGCGGACGCGTTTGGCGCGATTACGATCCCCGCGATCGAGGTCCACCTCAGCAATGTGCACGCGCGGCCGGAGACATGGCGTCACCACTCGTTCCTCTCGCCAGTGACCTGGGGTCAGGTGTCTGGCTTCGGCTATCGCAGCTACCTCGCCGCACTTGACCTGCTCTACAGCCGCATCGCGGAGGAGCAGCAGGCGTGACCAGAGAAACCAGACTCGCGTGACCGCAGGCCGCATCGACCTCGTCCGCGCCGGTCTCGAGGAACTGCGTCTCGACGCCCTCTTGATCACGACGCCCAGCAACCGACGCTGGACCTCGGGCTTCACCGGGTCCGCCGGCGTTGCGCTGGTCGGTCGGGACCGCGTTCGATTCGCCACCGACTCGCGCTACTGGGAGCAGATCGCGCTCCAGGCGCCCGAGTTCGAGCTGGTCAAGGTCAGCGGCGCCACCACTGGCGTCGCTCCCGACATCCTGGAGGAAACCGGCGGGATGACGATCGGCTTTGAGCCCGGACACCTCACCGTGACCGCGTACGAGCAGTGGACCACGGCCATCGACGGACTCCTCGAAGCTGAACGACCGCGCTTTGTCCCGGCACCCGGACTGATCGAGGGCCTGCGCATGCTCAAGGACGCCGACGAACTCGACGCGCTGGCCCGCGCCGTCCACCTCGGCGACGACGGCATGGAACACGCGATCGCGGTCGTCGAGCCGGGGATGACCGAGAAACAACTCGCCTGGGAGATCCAGCGCTACGTGATGGAACACGGCGCTGACGACCTCTCGTTCAGCACCATCATTGCCGGTGGCGACTGGGGTGCGTCCCCGCACGCCTACCCGCGCGACGTGCCGCTGGCCGAGGGCGCCGGCGTGGTCATCGACATGGGCGTCGTCGTCGACGGCTACTGCTCTGACCTCACCCGCACGCTGTTCCTCGGTGAGCCCGATGACCAGTTCAAACGCGTCTACGACACCGTCCTCACGGCCCAGACGATGGCCGAAGAACGTATCGAGGCCGGCATGACCGGTCGCGAGGCGCACGAGATCGCCGCGACCGTGATCGCCGAGGCCGGCTACGGGGAGTACTTCGGCCATGGCCTCGGCCACGGTGTCGGCCTCGACATCCACGAAGCACCACGACTGGCGCCCGGATCGGATGCCATCCTCGAAGATGGGCAAGTATTCACCGTCGAACCGGGCATCTACATCCCCGGCTGGGGTGGGGTGCGAATCGAAGATCAGTGTGTGATGGAAGACGGACGGGTGCGCACAGTCTCCGCATCGCCGAAACTCGATCTGGAGATTGGAGTCACAACGTGATCGGTACCTCGGAACTCAAGAAGGGCGCCTCCGTCGAAGTCGACGGCACCCTCTACCAGGTCGTCGAAGTGCACCACGTCAAGACCAAGAAGTCGGCGGTCTACCACGTGAAGATGCGTGACCTCCGCGGTGGTCACATCATCGAGAAGTCCTTCAACGCGGGAGCGAAGCTCACCGCCGCGCGCGTCGAGCGCCGCGAGATGCAGTACCTCTTCGGCGATGACCAGATGCATACCTTCATGAACACCGAGACCTTCGATCAGGTCGAGGTGCCGACCTCAACGATCGCGGACGCCCTCCCCTATCTGCGCGAGGGCGACAAGCCGCAGCTCATCCTCTACGGCGAGGAAGCGCTCGGCATCGAGCTGCCGGCCGCCGTCGAGCTGACGATCACGGAGTCCGATCCCGGCATCAAGGGCGACACCGCCACCGGCGCGACGAAGCCGGCCAAAATGGAGACGGGACTCGTCGTCCAGGTGCCGCTCTTCATCAACCCCGGCGACAAGATCAAGGTCTCCACCTCGAACGGTGGGTACCTCGAACGGCTCGCCACCGCCTAGCGCCAGGGCCACGACCGATGATGACAGGGCCATGACCGCACAGCCCGAGGTCCAATCCGTCTGGCAGCTCGTGCGCTACTTGCGCGACCTGCTCGATCATGACCGCCGGCTCAGTGACGTCTGGGTCGGTGGCGAGGTCTCGAACCTCACCCGCGCATCATCGGGCCACATCTATTTCACCCTGAAGGACCGTGGCGCTTCGCTGCGCTGCGTCTTCTTCCGCACGAACAACGCGGGACAGGGTGATCGCCTCGAAATGGGCGCGTCGCTGATCGCCCACGGCAAGGCAGGCGTCTTCGAACAACGAGGTGAGCTGCAGTTCGTCGTGGACTTCGTCCAGCCAGCTGGCGTCGGCGCCCGCCAGGCGGAGTTCGAACGGCGACGCGCGCTCTTCGAGGAAGAGGGGCTGTTCGAGCCGACACGCAAACGCGCGTTACCCCGTTTCCCCGAGCGGATCGGCGTCGTGACCTCAATGCGTGGCGCGGCGGTGGGCGATGTTCGGACGGTCCTCGGCCGGCGCTGGCCGCGCGCCGCCGTGATGCTGCAGCCGGCCCAGGTGCAAGGCGACCTGGCCGCCGTTTCCATCGCCGATGCTGTGCGCGACGTCGCACCGAAGGAAGATCCGGCAGCCTGGCCCGACGTGGTGATCGTGACGCGAGGCGGTGGGGCTTCCGAGGACCTCTGGGCCTTCAACGAAGAGCCGGTCGTCCGCTCGATCTTCAGCTGCCCCGTCCCGGTCGTCTCCGCCGTCGGGCACGAGAAGGACACCACCCTCGCGGACCTGGTCGCCGATGTGCGCGCCGCAACACCCTCGGCCGCAGCGGAGCTGGCGACACCCGATCGCCGCGAGCTCCTGAGTCAGGTTCGGGGCCTCCAACTGCGCCAGCACATGCAGCTCTCGCGGCGGCTGTCCGCGTCGCGCGATCTCATCGCACGAGATGCCATCCGCCTCGAACGATCACTCCCCGACATCCAGAACTGGCACCGCCGGATCGCCGCCCATGCTGACGCAATGCGCCACCGCGCCACCGCGGCCACGGCCGCCTCCCGCGACGGCACGACCGCGCTCGCGGCACGCCTCGAGACCCTGTCACCGCGGGCCACGCTCGACCGCGGCTACGCGCTGGTCGCTGGCGATGACGGCGCGCCGGTCGGGCGCGCCGCCGACCTCGAGGACGGCGATGGGATCACAATCCAATGGCGCGACGGTAGCCAGCACGCGCGTGTAGATTCGCCCTGATGACCGCCTCCGAACAGCCCGATGCTCAACCCGCCCTCGACTTCGACTCCGCGAGCGCGGAAGCCGAAAGTTTCGAGGCGCTCTACGCCCAGCTCGAGGCGATCGCGGCTCAGCTGGAAGCCGGCTCGCTCAGCCTCGACGAGTCGATCTCGCTCTATGAACGCGGCATGGAACTGGCCACCCGCTGCCAGCAACTCCTCGGAGACGTCGAACAACGGATCGAGGTCCTGCGCCAGCGAGCGAACGGCGGAAGCGACCAGCAGTGATGGCTGCAACGGGCATGGCGCCCGCGTGACCGTCCACGTCGGTTGGTTCACGACCGGCCGGGGCAGCGGCTCGCGCGGCATGTACGAGGCAGTGCGCTCAGCGATCGCCGACGGTTCCCTCGACGCTCGCGTCTCCTTCGTGTTCTCAAACCGAGCCCGCGGCGAAGACCCAGTGACGGACGCGTTCTTCGCTCAGATCGACGACGACGGAATCCCGCTGATCGCCATCTCTTCGGTGCAGTTCCGCAGATCGGCAGACGGCGAGCGCTCCAGGCCGGGCGCCCCGTTACCGCGATGGCGGACCGAGTATGACCGCGCCGTCGCGGAGGCGATCTCGGCGTATCGCTTCGATGTCGGAGTACTCGCCGGCTACATGCTGATCTTCACCGCCGAGTTCGTCGAGCGGTTCCCGCTGCTGAACCTGCATCCGGCTCTGCCGACCGGTCCGATCGGCACCTGGCGCGAGGTCAATCGCGAGCTGATCCGCGACCACGCCATCGAAAGCGGCGTGATGATGAACCTCGCGATCCCCGCGGTCGACGAAGGCCCCGTCGTCGGCTACTGCCGGTACCCAATCAACGGACCCGACTTCGAGGCCGCTCGCCAGGAACTCGGCGACGACGCGGACCTCGAACCGGCGACGCTAGAGGCCAGCCAGCTCTTCCAGCTGATCCGTGAAGCGGGCCTCCGTCGCGAAGCACCGTTCCTCGCCGAGCTCCTGCGCGCCTTCGCGAGCGGGCGCGTCAAGATTGAGGACGGCAGCGTGACCTACGCCTCGGGGCGAGCGGCGATGCCGGTTGACCTGACTGAGGAGGTCGACCAGCGGCTCCTCGAGACCACCGCTGGCCAGCCCGAAGTCGAACCGATAGGCTGAGCCACCTCGACTCCCCGGTCGTTAGCCTCGAGGATCCCCGCATGACCGCAGAAGCGAATCGCTTCCCCGTCCCTCAACGCCGCCTGCTCCACGTCCAACCGGCGACCAGGGCGCTGGCGCTCCGACCAGCGTTGGCGCTGGTCGCTAGCCGGGCACTGCCCGCGGTCACCGCGTCGGTCGCGGCCGCGGCGACTGTCCTCACGGCAGAACGCGCAGTCCGAGGCGTCGTCCAGAAGCTCGTCCCGCAGCGTCCCCCCGTCCCGCCGCCGGCTATCCAGAGCAGCGCGCGGACCGTCGTCACTGAGTGGCTGACGATCGAACGTCGAAAGCGCACCCGCTGACCGCCCCTCCGCCCGGCGGCGAACGTCTCCAGAAACTGTTGGCTCGCGCCGGGTTCGGCAGCCGTCGATCCTGCGAAGCGCTGATCAGTGACGGCCGCGTCACGATCGACGGACAGGTCGCGACCCTCGGCCAGCGGGCGGACCCGTCGGTCCAGGAGGTCGCCCTGGACGGGCAGCCGATCCACCTCCCGACCGGCGAACTGACGATCGTGCTCAACAAGCCGACTGGTTATGTCGTGAGTGCCTCCGTCGAGCCGGAGCAGCACAGCGTGTTCGAACTGCTGGCCGACGCCCCGCCAAACCTCCGTTATGTCGGCCGCCTCGATTCCGATACCGAAGGCGTGCTGCTCTTCACGACGATCGGCAATCTCGTCCACCGACTCACACACCCGCGCTACGAGGTGGACAAGGTCTACGAGACCACGGTCGAGGGCAGCCCGACCGACGACCAACTCGAGCTCCTGCGCAACGGAATTGCGCTCGAGGACGGCTGGACCAGCCCGGCCAGCGTCGAGATCAGCGAGGTACGCCGTGGCGAGACGGTCCTCAAGCTGATTATTCACGAGGGCCGTAAGCGGCAGATTCGGCGCATGTGTAAAGCGATCGATCACCCGGTCCGGCGCCTGCGCCGCGTCGCTTTCGGGCCGATCACGCTCGCGGGCATCGCGCCGGGTGAGTCCCGAGAACTGACGCCCGATGAAATGACAGAGTTGTCTCAGCTCGCTCAGCTGTCACCGGAAGCCCGCGCCGCGGCGGATCGCTAGACGCTCGGATCACGCCGTCGCTATGATCGCGCGAATCCACGGTCACCCGAGGAGCCTGGCATCGGATCCGACCCGCTTGCGCGCTCGATCGCGATCGATGGCCCGACGGCCGCTGGAAAGACAGCCGTCGGCCGCGCCGTTGCTGAGCAGCTGGGCATCGGATTCTTCGACACCGGCATGATGTACCGGGGCTGCACACTGGCAGTCCTGCGTGCCGATATCGATCCGGAGGATGCGGGCGCGGTTCTGGCATTGGTCCGCGCGCTTGACCTCGATATGCGCTGGCCCGATCCCACCACGCCGCGCCTCTATCTCGAAGACACCGACGTCACCGATCTCCTGAGATCGCCGGAAATCGAGCAGTCGGTGTCCCTCGTCTCGAGGATCCCGGACGTCCGCGACGAACTCGTCCGGCGCCAACGGTCGATCGCCTCACGCGAGCCGGTCGTGATGGCCGGACGCGACATCGGGACCCGCGTCCTCACCGAGGCGCGCACCAAGGTCTTTCTCGATGCATCGAGCGAGATCCGCGCCCGGCGGCGCCTGGGCGAGGAGTTAGATGCCGGCCGGAGCTCGTCGTTCGAACAGGTGTTGACGGCGACCCGTCGGCGCGACGAACTGGACGACTCCGGGCACCGCGCGGTCCGTCGCGAACAGGCCGCGTCCGGTGCCGTAGTTGTCGACACCGACCCGCTCGGCCTCGACCAGGTCGTCGCCGCCTGCATCGAGGCGTATCGCGCCGCCAACGGTGCCTGACATGCGCGCCCGGATCACCCGGATTTCCTACGCGGTCCTCACCACCGGCACGCGATTCGTAGCCCGTCGGCTCGCGCGCGTCGAGGTGGTCGGCGCCGATCGGGTGCCAGCTGAGGGGCCAGTGGTCCTGATCTGTAACCACGCCCACCTCGTCGACCCGCCGCTCGTCGGCTCATTCGCCCCTCGTCCAACGCACGCGATGGCAAAACGGGAACTCTTTGAGACGCCGTTGATCGGCTGGATCTTCTGGGCCTCGGGAGCGTTCCCCGTCCGCCGATTCTCAGGAGACCTGGGCGCGATGCGGGTCGCGCGGAACTACCTCCGGAACAACGGCGTTGTGTTGATGTACCCGGAAGGCACGCGCAACCATGGTCGCGGCCTGAAGCCAGCCCTCCCCGGAGCCGCGATGGTCGCGCTACTCACCAAATCGCCCGTCGTGCCGGTCGCGATCGACGGCTCGCAGAAGATCCGCTGGCGCACGATTCCGTTCCTGTGGCTGATCGGCCGACGCCCGACCATCCGCATCGAGTTCGGCGAGCTGATGTCGCTGAATGAGGGCCGTGCCACCGCGCAGAACGCGATGGAGGCCACCGACCGCGTCATGCGAGGGGTCGCCGCGCTGCTGCCGCCCGAATCTCGCGGCGCCTACGGCGACCAGACGGCAGGTACGATCGTCGTGGCGCGGGCCACGCCCGACCAGCGCGAGAACTTCGAGGAAGAGCGACGGGGCAGCAGGGAGTAACACCGTGTGCGGCATCGTTGCCTACACCGGACAGCGTCCGGCCGGTCCGATCGTGCTCGACGGTCTGCGCCGCCTCGAATACCGCGGCTATGACTCGGCCGGGATCGCGCTGATCGAAGACGACGGCGAGCTCTATGTCGCGCGCGCCACGGGCAAGCTCGACGCCCTGGTCCAGCACACCGAAGGGCAACTGCCCCCGGCGACCACGGCGATCGGTCACACCCGCTGGGCGACCCACGGCGAACCGAGCGACCGCAATGCGCACCCGCACCTCGACCCGACCGGCAAGGTCGCGATCGTTCACAACGGCATCATCGAGAACTTCGAGGCGCTCCGCGCCCGCTTCCCGGCTGAGACGTTCCACTCAGAGACCGACACCGAGGTGCTCGCCCACATGTTGGCGGCCAGCCTCGACGCCGGCACCGATCTGCTCGAGGCGCTACGGTCGGTCGCCGCCGACGCCGCGGGTGCTTATTCGCTTGTCGCGACCTCCCGTGAGGAGCCAGGACGCATCGTCGCGGCGCGCGTCGGCAATGCCGGCGGGCTCGTCATCGGCTACGGCGACGACGAGGCGCACATTGCCTCCGATCTGGGTGCCTTGATCACCCATACGCGACGCGTGAACTTCCTCGAGCCCGGTGAGTTCGTTGACGTGACTGCCGGTGGTGCGACGTTCGTCGATCACGACGGGGCGACGATTGAGAAGGCGGTCGAGGTCACCCCGCACGACTACGTCACGGCCGCGCGCGGCCGCCACAAGCACTTCATGCTCAAAGAGATCTACGAGCAGCCCGACGCCGTCCTCGACGCGCTGCGCGGCCGCTACCACGCTGACCCGCCGCACGTTGAGCTCGCCGAAGAATTACCGCTGACGCCGGAACTGATCCGGAACATCGATCGTGCCGTCCTCGTCGGAATGGGTACCTCGTCGAACTCCACGCTGGTCGGACGGCACTACTTCGAGCGCTTCGCGCGTATCCCGTCCGAGGTCGATAACGCAGCCGAGTTCCGCTATCGCGAACCGGTCCTGAACCCGCAGACACTGGTCGTCTCAGTCGCGCAGTCGGGCGAGACCGTGGACACGCTCGCCGCGATGGACGAGGCTCAGCGCGCTGGCTGCCCGCAGATCACCCTCTGCAACACGCCGGGCGCGCAGACCACCCGCGTCGCCGACGGCACGCTCTACCTCCGCACCGGCCCCGAGGTCGCCGTCGCGAGCACCAAGACGATGGCGTCCTCGATGCTGCTGCTGCACGCGCTCGCGCTCTACCTCGGCCGAATCCGCGGCTCGCTCGATCCCGAAGTCGAACGCCAACAGGTCGAGGCAGCGCTACACCTCCCCGTGGCGATCGGGGAGGCGCTCGACCTCGCACCTCAACTGGAAGACATTGCGCAGCGCTACGCCCAGTTCGAAGACTTCCTGTTCCTCGGCCGCGGGCTCAGCCTGCCAATCGCGATGGAGGGCGCTCTCAAGCTGAAAGAGGTCTCCTACATCCACGCCGAGGGCTACGCCGCCGGCGAGATGAAGCACGGCCCGATCGCCCTGATCGATCCTCAGACGCCGACGGTCGCGATCGCGCCTCGGGACTCAGTCTTCGAGAAGATGCGCTCGAACATCGAGCAGGTGCGGGCGCGTCAGGGCGACGTAATCGCCGTCGTCTCCCACGGCGACCACTCCCTCGACGACCTCGCGACGGACGTGATCGAACTGCCCGAGGTCGACCCGTTGCTGGCGCCGATCGTGACCGTGGTGCCGCTACAGCTACTCGCGTACTACATCGCGCTGCAGCGCGGTGCCGACATCGATCAGCCGCGGAACCTCGCGAAGACCGTCACCGTCGAGTAGCCCGGACCAGCCGGTCCGATGCCCTCGTGCCCCGCGGTCTTAGCCGCGGAGCGCAGCCTGGGCCGCGGCCAGCCGTGCGATCGGTACGCGATAGGGCGAGCACGACACGTAGTCGAAGCCGTGCTGCTCGAAGAACTCGACGGACGACGGATCGCCGCCGTGCTCCCCGCAGATTCCGATCTTCAGCGTGGGGCGCGTCGACTTCCCGCGCTCGATTCCGAGTTCGATCAGCCCCCCGACACCGTCTCGATCCAGCACCACGAACGGGTCCCGTTCGATCACATGCTGCTCGAGGTAGGACGGTAGGAAACGCCCGGCATCGTCGCGTGAGAGCCCGAACGTCGTCTGGGTCAGGTCGTTCGTGCCGAACGAGAAGAAGTCGGCGTGCTCGGCGATCTCGTCGGCGACCACACAGGCCCGAGGCAGCTCGATCATCGTGCCGATCGAGTAAGTCACGCGCGTGTTCTGCTCGCCCATTACCTGCTCGGCCACAGCGACCGCCCGCTCGCGCAGCAGCCGCAGTTCGTCCGGCATCCCGACCAGCGGGATCATGATCTCGGGCGCCACTTCGAGGCCTTCGCCAGCGAGCTGACAGGCGGCCTCGATCACCGCGCGTACCTGGACCTCGTAGATCTCGGGGGACGTCACGCCGAGGCGGACCCCGCGGTGTCCCAGCATCGGATTCTGCTCCCGCAGCGCCTCGACGCGGCGTGTCACCTGTTCAACGGGTAGGCCCAGCGCACTCGCGACTTCAGCGATCTCCGCGCTCTCGTGCGGCAGGAACTCATGCAAGGGCGGATCGAGCAACCGGATCGTCACTGGGTACGGCGCCATCGCCCGCAGGATCGCGACGAAGTCTTCGCGCTGCATTGGCAGAATCTTCGTCAAAGCATCTCGTCGTGCCGCCGTGTCCTCGGCGAGGATCATCTGGCGGACGGCGAGGATCCGGTCAGCGCCGAAGAACATGTGCTCGGTACGGCACAGGCCGATGCCCTCCGCACCGAACGAACGGGCTCGCTCGGCGTCCTCGGGCGTGTCGGCGTTGGCGCGAACGCGCATCCGGCGCGCGTCGTCGACCCAGCCCATAATCCGGTCGAACTCCGGCGGGAACTGCCCTTCCGCGAGTGGGACCGCGCCGAGCATCACCTCGCCGCTGGTCCCGTCGAGTGAAATCGTGTCGCCCTCGCGAACCGTGACGTTCTGCCCGTCCTCGGTCCGCAGGGTGAACTGCCGGTTCGCGTAATCGATCTGCAGGGCCGTGCAGCCGGTGACGCAGCACTTGCCCATGCCGCGGGCGACCACCGCCGCGTGCGAGGTCATCCCACCACGCGCCGTGAGGATGCCGCGCGCGTCGACCATGCCCTCGATGTCCTCGGGGCTCGTCTCGTCTCGCACGAGGATCGTCGCCTCACCGCGTGCATGTGCGTCGACAACGTCGCCGGGGCGGAACACGACCTTCCCGACCGCCGCGCCAGGCGAAGCCGCGAGGCCCACCGCGATCACGTCACGTTCGGCGCCCTCGACGAAGACGGGGTGGAGCAGCTCGTCCAGCTGCTCTGGATCGAGGCGTGCCACGGCCTGTTGTTCGGTCAGTACGCCCTCGTCGACGAGGTCGACCGCGATCCGCAGCATCGCGCGCCCGGCGCGCTTGCCACCGCGGGTCTGCAGGATCCAGAGCTTCTGCTGTTGAACCGTGAACTCGATGTCCTGCATATCACCGAAGTGGTGCTCGAGCCGATCGCAGGCGAGCGCCAGCTCCTCGTAGACCGCGGGCATCGCTTCTTCCAGCGACGGTGGCGCGCCCTCGAGGCGGTCGGCGGCCAGAATCGGCTGCGGCGTCCGTGTGCCCGCGACGACGTCTTCGCCCTGCGCGTTCACGAGGAACTCGCCGAACAGCAGTGGCTGGCCGGTCGATGGGTTGCGGGTGAACAGCACGCCCGTCGCGCAATCGTCGCCCAGGTTGCCGAACACCATCGCCTGCACGTTGACCGCCGTGCCCCAGCTCGAGGGGTAGCCGTACTGGTCGCGGTAGACGACGGCGCGCGGGTTCTCCCAGCTCTCGAAGACCGCGCCCACCGCGCCCCAGAGCTGGTCCCAGGGGTCCTCGGGGAAGGCGTGGCCACCACGTTCCAGGATCAGCGCCTTGTACTCGGCGACGAGCTCGCGCAGTGCGCCCGCGTCCAGATCCGTGTCATCGGTCACGCCTCGGGAGCGCTTCTTCGCGTCGAGCAGCTCTTCGTACGGGTCGGCGTCGGTGTCGTTGTGCTTCCCAACACCGAGCACCACGTCGCCGTACATCTGCACAAAGCGGCGGTAGGAGTCGTAGGCGAATCGGGCATTGCCGGAGCGGGTCGCAAGACCCTCGGCGGTCGTGTCGTTCAGTCCGAGGTTGAGGATTGTGTCCATCATCCCCGGCATCGACACCCGGGCGCCCGAGCGCACCGAGATCAGCAGCGGGTTCTCCGGGTCGCCGAAGCGGCTGCCGACCAGAGACTCGACGTGAGTGAGCCCGTCACGCACTTGAGCTTCCAGCGCCGGCGGGTAGGTCCGGCCGAGGTCGTAGTAGGCGTTGCAAACGTCAGTGGTGATCGTGAAGCCCGGCGGCACCGGGATGCCCAGCGAGCTCATCTCTGCGAGGCCGGTGCCTTTGCCGCCCAGCAGGTTCCGTAGGTCCTGGTCTCCGTCGGATCGGCCGTCACCAAAGAGGTAGACGAGCTTCTCCGACTGGGTAGCGACTCCGGGCTCCTCGGCGGTCGTCGTCATGACGGGCTCCCTCAATCTGAGTCCACCGGGTCATCGTTCGCGATCGTTGCTCGATCTCGGCCCACGGGGTGAACCGACCGATCGTGCCGCGGCCCGGATTATAGGGGAGTAAAAGGTTCGTCCGAAGACGATTCGCCGGTGGACAGGGCTCTTGAGCACTCGCAGACTCGGTGCAGATGCCCGACGCAGCTCCCCCGCCCGCCGTCGACCTCGATAGTGTGCGACACGCGCTCGAAGCGCGCGAGTCCCTGCTAGCGCCGTGTGCCGCCCGTGAGCAGAATTCTCGTGGTCGCGCCGGTCCCGAGGCCACCCAATCGCTGCGCCTCGCTTACCAGATCGACCGTGATCGCATCATCCACACGCGCGCCTTCCGCCGCCTCAAGCACAAGACGCAGGTCTTTGTGACACCCGACTCCGATCACGTCGTCACGCGGATGACCCACACGATTGAGGTCCAACAGGTCGCCCGCACGATCGCCCGCGCGCTCGGCCTCAACGAGGATCTGACCGAGGCGATCGCGATGGGGCACGACCTCGGCCACACTCCCTTCGGCCACGCTGGTGAAGAAGAACTCGCCCGGTTGATGCCAGACGGATTCCGCCACAACGAGCAGTCGCTGCGTATCGTCGAGCACCTCGAGCACGACGGTCAGGGTCTGAACCTGATGTTCGAGACGCGCGACGGCATCCTCCGACACTCGAAGGGCCGCTCCTCGGTCACGAGCGAGGAAGGCTGGGGCCTGCCCGCCACGCTCGAAGGCGAAATCGTGAAGCTCTCGGACTCCATCGCCTACCTCAACCACGACATTCAGGATGCGATCCGTGCCGGCCTGATCGAGGCGACCGACCTCCCCTCCGTTGCGCTCCGGGTACTCGGCACCGATCACGCGGGCCGCGTCAATGCCCTCGTCACCGACTGCGTCGTCACCTCACTGCCGACATTCGAATCCGAGCGACCAACGATCGCCCTCAGTCACGCGACGCTCGAGGCCACCGATGAGCTCCGAGAGTTCATGTTCCAACGCGTGTATCACCACGAACACACACTGCAGGGCGCGGAGCGCGGACAAGCCGTGGTCGCTGCGCTGTTCGGTCACTACCAGGCGAACCCAGACGAGATCGCCGGCTGGTCGCTCCCCGACGATCCGTCCTGGCGTCGGGCCGCCGACTACGTCTCTGGCATGACCGATCACTACGCGCTCGAACGTGCGCGCGCCCTGATGCTCTTCGAATAGGTACTCGTCGCCGTTCCCGAGGCGATCCGAACATCCTTGCTACAATCCGGAGCCCCCAACCTGGCGGGACGCCACTACGGCGTGTGGGGGAGTCACCTTCGTGCTTGGCCCTGGAGGACGGGACGAACCGCCACGTACGCGCGCCGATGCTCGCCGGACTCGCCATCGTCCTGGTCGCGGCGATCGCCGTGACCACGATCGTCGCGCTCGATCGCGCATCCGACGACGACGTTCCGGTCGCCGCCAATCCGACGCCCACCGATCCGCTCGCTGAACTCAGCGGTGTGATCGCGCGCGCGGTGCTGACATCGAATCTCCGCGCCACCCCGGGCCGTCAGTCGGACATCCTCGCGATCGTGCCGACGCAACAACTCACCCGCGTGACCGGCCGCAGCGCCGATGGCGACTGGCTCCGGCTCGCCTACCCGGCGGACTCGGACCTCGCTGGCTGGGCCCTTCGCACCAGTTTCGAGGTGGAGCGCGGCGACCTCGCGACCGTCGCCGTCGCCTCCATCGGTGCGGCTGACGACGACGGCGGTGTCGCCGTTCCCAGTGCCGAGGACGATCCGCTGCCTGATCTCGCGGTGATCGATGCGTTCTTGCTGCCAAACGGTAGCCTCACGCTCGTCGTTGAGAATGTCGGGACCGGTCGCTTCATCGGCACGATCGGTCTCCAGGTCACCAGCGGCAGTGGGGAGCTCCTCGGCGTGCTCGATACCCAGGAAACCAGCCTGTTGCCGAACCGCACCGCTACTGTCGACACCGGACTCGAGATCACCACCACCGGCTCCTACCTGATCGAACTCGACCGGCTTGATCGGATCGAAGAAGCCAGCGAGTTCAACAACGCGACCCGAGTCTTCCTCGTCGCCACGAGTGCGTGACCGTGGGCGATCAACCCCTGACCAGCCGAACGGCCTTCCTCTGGACGGGCGCCATTGCCCTGGTCGTCGTCGTCGCGACGGTGACCGCCTTCGTCATCGTGTTGTTCTTCGGCAACGACCAAGGAGCGTCGGGACCCGCGGAAGCGACCGGCACCCCAACCTCAGTCACCACTGCGGTCCAGCTACGCTCCGGGCCAGCCGGCGACACCGCGATCAACGGCAACCTGCTGGCCGGTACGCCGGTGCGCGTCATCGGCCGGGACGACGATGGCGACTGGATCTTCGTAGAGGTCGCCGGCCCGCCCACGATCCGCGGTTGGGTTCAGGCGGCAAGCCTGGCGCCGCCACCGGATCTCGCGGCGCTCACGATCAGCACTCCGGAACCGCCCCTCGCTGGCTCACCGTCGGCCACTGTGACCGTCCCGAATGTGGCCCCCACCTTCACACCCGATCTGCCTGATCTCGCCATCCAGTCGGTCTTCTCCAGAGACAACCGCGTCGTCGTCGTGGTGACGAACGTCGGCGTCGTCGACGTGCTCGCCGAAATCACGGTCGCGATCGACGGGGGGAGTCCGCGGACGGGTGATGTCAAACCGGGCGAACCGCTCCGACCGGACGATCAGCTCGAAATCGTCCTCGATGACGAGTACGTCCAACGGCGGGCGCTCATCGGCATCGAGGTCTCGACCGAGCCGCTGATCGAGGAGACTGACGTCGATAACAACAGCCTCGAAACGGTGATCTCGCCCGACGTACCGAATGACCTCGGGATCGAGTCAGCGGCATTCGACGGACCGGAGACCGCCCTCCGAGTCGTCATCAGTAACAACAGCACCATCCCGGTCACGGGTAGCGCGACGCTGACCGTCCGCGAGAACACCGAGGAGCGCACCCGACTTGGCGTCGCTCAGCCGCTACTCGAGCTCGCGCCCGGCGAGACCGTCTCCGTCGAATTCCCCGACATCGTCGACTTCACGATCGACGAGATCGCGATCCGGCTCAGCAGCGACGCCGTGAACGACGCAGACCTGACAAACAACGGCTTCCCACGATGACCGAGGAAGCGGTCCACCCCGCCCTCATCGCACGCCTCGCCGCCTCTCGTGCTGCCGTGCTCGAGGCGCTCACCGAACGCACCGAGCAGGACTTCGCGCGCGCCCTCGGCGGCGAGTACGGCGACCAGACGCTTGGTCGCGCCCTCGCAACGCTCGCGCTCGCGGAACGCACCGACCTCGCCACGGCCCGGTCCGAGGCTCTAGCCGCGCGAGAATTGCCCGAGAAGCCTCTGCCACCGCAGGTCACGCACGACCTCGCTGGAGCACGGCACCAGACGCTGAGTCACCTCGGGACGCTCGATGGCGTTGCGGCGGAGACGCTCGTCTCGGCGATCGTCGAACGCGAATCGGCACTAGTTGCGCAGATCGGTACCATGCTGGATACCCCGGCGCAGCTACCAGCGGGTGGCGCAGAGCCAGCGAACCGCGAGACGAAGCCCCGGCTTGAGTTCCCCGTCATTGAGTGATCTCTCCCCACTGGAGATCAGCCCGTGAGCACGATCGACGAGGTGAAGAACCGCCTCGATCTGGTCGAGACCGTCAGCAGCTACGTGCCCGATCTCAAGCAGACCGGGCGGAGCTGGAAGGCGCGTTGCCCCTTCCACAACGAGAAGACGCCTTCGTTCGTCGTCGATCCCGGTCGCGGGACCTGGCACTGCTTCGGCTCCTGCGCCACCGGCGGCGATGTCATCGAGTTCATCCGCCGCGTCGAGGGCCTCGAATTCCGTGACGCCCTCCGGCTCGCGGCCGATCGGGCCGGCGTCGAGCTGCGCAAACCGTCCGCCCGCGAGCGCGAGGAACGCGATCAGCACGAGCGTCTGCTCCGCGCGAACGAAGCGGCCGCCGTTTTCTTCCGCGCCGCGCTCGACACTCCCGAGGGCGCTGACGCGAAGACGTACGCCACGGAGCGCGGCCTCGACGACGCGACGATCGAGCTCTGGCAGATCGGTTACGCCCCCGACGACTGGCGCGCCCTCACCGAGCACCTGACCGCCCGCGGATTCACCATCCCCGACCTCGTCGAGGCTGGCCTCGTGATCGAGGGCGATCGCGGACCATACGACCGCTTCCGCCACCGCCTGATCTACCCAACCCGCGACCAGCGTCGGCGGCTGATCGGCTTCGGCGCCCGCGCCCTCCGCGCGGAGGACAACCCGAAGTACCTCAACACACCGCAAACCCCGCTCTTCGACAAGAGCGGTTCGCTCTACGGCATTGACCAGGCCTCCGAGGCGATCCGCCGCGGCGACCGCGCGATCGTCGTCGAGGGCTACATGGACGTGATCGCCGCGCACCAGTTCGGCTTCCCAGAGGTGATTGCCTCGATGGGCACGTCGTTGACCGAGAAACAGATGGCGTTGCTCAAGCGCTACACCCGCAACATCGTGCTCGCCCTCGACGCCGACGAGGCGGGCTCCGAAGCGGCGCTGCGCGGTGTCCAGGTCGCGGCGAATGCCGCCGACCACGAGCAGGTCGCCACCGTCGACTGGCGCGGCCTCGTCAGCTATCAGGACCAGCTCAAGGCCGACATCCGCGTCACCTCGCTGTCGGCCGGCGAAGACCCCGACTCGATGATCCGCCAGGACCCGGACGCCTTCCGCGAATTGCTCGACGGCGCACTGCCGGTGACCGACCACCTCTTCGCCGCGATCGGCGGTCAGGTGAACAGCGGCGATCCTCGTTCGCGCTCGCGCGCGGTCGAGGCGCTTGCCCCCGCCGTCGCCGCGATCGTCGATCCGGTCGTCCGCTCGCACTACGTCCAGCGCCTCGCCCGCCTCGGCGGTATCGATGAGCGTCTTGCGCTGCAGTTCATCACCCGCGCTGGCGGTGGCTCCGGGCCGACGGCGCCACGCGCGGTCGCGACGAAGGCCGATCTCCGTCGCGCGCGCGTCGAGAAGCCCGTCGCCACCGATGGCGAGACGCAGATCCTCCAGCTCCTCGTGCAGCGCACCGAATGCCGCGATGTCGGTCTCGCTCTCGATCCCGATCTCTTCGAGGACCCGATCAACCGCGCCGTCTTCGAGGACTGGAAGCAGGAGCGCGAAGCGGATGGCATCGACGACCTCGAACAGTCGCTCGCGGCGCGTTTGGACGCGCTCCGTGAGGCGCCGCTGCCCGACTACGAGGCCCGCCACGTCGAAGGCATGATCGAGGGCATCGCGACCCAGCTCCGCCTCCGCCGCTCGCACACACGCCTCCAGGCGGCCGCGATCGAGCAGGCCGAGGCGGTCCGCGCCGTTCGCGGCGCCCAGTCCGCCGCCAGCGTCGACCTGCCAGAGGCCGATCTCGACGAACTGGCCGGCAACTACGAAGTCACCGTCACCCGTCAGCGACAACTCATGCGCGAATATCAGGTCGCGAACGGCCATCGCAGCGTCGAAGCGGTCGAGGACGCACTGAGCCCCGAAGAGGAAGCCCACGACGTAGACCCGCGCGCGCCTGTTGAACAAGCGGCGACGGCGGAAGGCTCCCCTGACGCCGATCTCAGCGCTGCAGACCCGCTGACCGCGGCCGATGTGCTCACGGCAGACGAACTCGCGCCTGCACTCGATCCGCCGGGGGGTGATCCGTCGACGGACAGTATTCCAGCCGAGCCGGACGCGCCTGCGGAACTTGATGCCCCGCTGGACTTTGGTGAGCCACCCTTGGACGACTCGTCAGCCCCCCCGCGGGAGCCGGCTGCGTCCGTCGACGCGCCGTTCTAGTCGCCGCGGCCCCGGGTCGCAGGATCCCACCGCCACGTTCTCGTACACTGCCCGCTCCAAGCCCGATCCGCAGCAGGAGTGACCTCGTGCTTTACGAGTACCAGCACGACGCCAAGCGCAAGCGCGGCTGCCCGAAGACCTTCGAACTGATCCGCAACATCGCGCAGCGCGACGAGCCCGCGCCGTGCCCGAAGTGCGGCTCGAAGAAGACCTCACGCCTCAAATTCCAGGCGTTCGCGATCGCCGGCGGCACCCCGCCCGACGCCTTCGCCGGCGACGGCGAGGCTGAGGACTTCGGCGATTTCGGGGATGACGACTTCGGCGGCGACGACTTCGACTTCTAGTCCCTCACCTGGCAGAGGGGCGCGTCCAGACCGCCACCCGCCGCGCTCCGCTGCGACGCCGACGCGGTCCGGCGTCTCGTACCCGGTTCAGTTCCGCGGCCCAGCGTGGCCGGAGGACACCGCCGTCACCGAGTAGGCCTGGCCCTGGGGACACCGCCGAGTAGCCTCGATGCCCACGCGCGCGCTACGCTCCGCCGCCTGCACCGTCCCGACGCACCAACCGGAGTCCCGAGGTGACCGAGACGCCCTCGTCGGACCAGCGTCGCCCGCTCGCCGGGGGCGGACTGGGCCTCGCGTTGACGCTCGCCGCGCTCTGGGGCGGCAATCCGGTCGCCGCCAAAGCCGGCCTCGACGACGCGCCGCCGCTGCGACTCGGGTGGATGCGGTTCGTCCTCGGGACGGTCGTGGTGCTCCTCTGGGCACTAGCCACGAAGCAGTCGTTTCGGGTGCTGCGCTCCGAGTGGTGGCCGCTGATCGGGCTCGGCGTGCTGTTCTCCTCGCAGATCGCGTTCATGAACGTGGGGCAGGACCACACCACCGCCGGCCACGCGGCGGTGATCACCGCGACCTTCCCGCTCTGGACCGGCGTGATCGCCCACTTCGTCGTGCCGGGGGACCGACTGAACCGGGAACGCGTAATCGGCACGCTGCTGGCGTACGCCGGCGTCGTCGCGCTGTTCTCGACCGGCCTCGAGGGCGACGCGACCATCGGTGGCGACCTGTTGATGACGGTGTCGGCCGTGCTGCTCGGTTCCAGGCTCGTCTATCTGTCGCAGGCCGCGCAGGGAATCGCGATCCACAAGCTGCTGTTTGCGCAGAGTGTGGTCGGGATCGCCACCTTCGTCATCGCCAGCGCCTTCGTCGAGGACGAGGCGTATGTGATGACCTCTCGACTCGCCGTGTCGCTGCTGTACCAGGGCGTTGTGATCGCCGGATTTGGGTTCCTCGGCAACACCTGGCTGCTGCAGCGTTACTTGCCCTCAGGCGTGGCAACCACCCAGCTCACGACGCCGTTCTTTGCCGTCATCGCCGGCGCGATCATCCTCGGTGAGGACATCGGCCTCGAGCTGATCGTGGGGGCGGCGCTCGTCGTCCTCGGCCAGCTGATCGCCAGGAGCCAGGAGCTGCGGCGCGCCCTTCGACGCGCCGCAGCCTGAGTCTGGTCTTGCGGGCGGGCTAGTCGCCGCCCCCGCCGCCGCCAGCGGCTTCGGCCGCCGTGGGGACCGTGCTGCCTTCAACGTGGATCACCGGGATCACCCGGTCGAGCCACTTCGGCAACCACCAGTTGCGGCTCCCGAGGAGCTCCATCGTCGCGGGGACCAGCAGCATCCGCACGATCGTCGCGTCCAGCAGCACGGCCGTCGCGAGGCCCAGCCCGAACAGCTTGATGATGCGGTCATCCTCGAACACGAAGCTGCCGAAGACGACCACCATGATCGCCGCCGCCGCGGTGATCACGCGCGCCGTCGAAGCGAGCCCGTCTGCGACCGATCCGACGGCATCGCCCGTGCGGTCGAACTCCTCCTTGACTCGCGAAAGCAGGAAGACCTCGTAGTCCATCGAGAGGCCGAAGACGATGGCGAACATCATCATCGGGATGAACGGTTCGATCGGCGCGCCTTCGATGCCGAACAGCGATCCGAGCCAGCCCCACTGGAAGATCGCCACGACGATGCCGTACGCCGAGGCGATCGACAGCATATTCATCACCACGGCTTTGACCGGGACCAACAGGGATCGGAAGACCGCCATCAACAGCAGGAACGACAGCGTCAGTACCGCGCCGAAGAAGATGATGATTCGCCCGGCGAGGTAGCCGGTGAAGTCGATGTTCGCCGCGACGGTGCCGGTGACGTTGACCTCGAGGCTGGAGTCGGCGACCGCTGCCGGGATGACCTCGTCGCGCAGCGACTCGACCAGGGTGCTGGTCTCCTCGTCCTGAGGAGACGTGTCCGGAATGACCTGGATCAGGTACGCCGCCGATGCCTCGGGGTTCGCGCGGTCGCTGGGGAACGGCGGGGCGACGGAGGCGACGCCCTCGGCGCTCTCGAGCGCCCCGAGGAGCGTCTGGAGGACTGGACCGTCGGATGCCTCGATGACCTCGGCCGTGACGAGCAGCGGGCCGTTGAAGCCCGGGCCAAAGCCCTCGGCGAGCAGGTCGTACGCGCGTCGTGTGGTCGTCGTCTCCGAGAAGTTGCCTTCGTCTGAGAACCCCATGCGGAGTGACAGCACCGGTGCGGCCAGCACCAGTAGCAAGACGGTGCCGATGCCCAGCCAGACCCACGGTCGCGCCTGGATCAGCCGGCTCCAGCGGTACGCGACCGTCTGCTCGACCGGCGCCGGCGGCCGGTGCGGGACCCGCTCCTTGAGCCGCGGGATCCAGCGCCCGACGATGAACAGCAACACCGCGACCGGCATCCCGATCAGCAGCACCGGTAGGCCGATCCCGACGCCCAGCAACGCGACTGCGATGAACGCGGCCGCCACCAACGAATACCAGGGGGTGATTTCGACCCGCTCCTGGGCGAAGCCCAGCAGCGCCGGGAGCAACGTGATCGAGGCGATCATCGTGATCGTGACCGTGATCGCGGCCCCGATGCCCATGCCGGAGATGAAGGCGAGCCCCATCAACAACATGCCCAACAGCGACACGACGACCGTGATGCCAGCGAAGATCACCGCGCGGCCGGCCGTGTCCATCGCAACCGTGGTGGCCTCCTCGGGGGTGTGGCCAGCGTGTAGTCCCTCGCGGTAACGCGTCACGATGAACAGCGCGTAGTCGATGCCGACACCAAGCCCGATCATTGCGCCGATCTGGACGGCGAAGTCAGGCATCGCAATGAAGTTGGAGACGAGCGTGATCAGCGCGACGCCAGTACCGACGCCGGCCACAGCGACGCTGATCGGGAGCCCCATCGCCAGCACTGAGCCGAACGCGAGGATCAGGACGACCACGGCGAAGGCGAGTCCAACGAACTCAGACTCCGGCGGCTCGAAGGGACCGAGTGCCGCGCCACCGATCTCGACCTGCAGACCGGCGAGTGCAGGCGCTTTGTCTGCGAGGTCGGCGCCGATCTCACTGGTTTCGGTGAAGTCCAGATCTGCATCGAGCACCACCGACGCGAAGGCGACAGTTCGGTCCTGGCTCACCTGTGTGAGCGATCCCGGGCTCTCGTACGGGCTGGAGACGCTCACGCCCTCGAGCGCCACGGCTTCGGCGAACAGCTCCTCCATCGCCGCGCGCACCTCGGGATCGTCGACCCCGGCCTCGGTACGGAAGACGATCGAGCCAGACTGCCCGCTGCCGAACCCACCGAAGTGGTTGTCCAGCGCGTCGAATCCGCGTCGACTCTCCGAGTCGGGGATCTCGAACGCGCCGTCGAACGCTGGCCCGATCGCTCCGACGGTCCCGAAGACCGCGATCATGCCGATCACCCAGGCCCCGACAGTCAGCCATCGATTGCGGAAGCACCATCGACCTAGCGAAACAAGCACGAGCGGTCCTCTCGAGGTGCCCGACCGACGATGGTCGACGACACGATCAATCCGAACGGCGTCTCAACGTGTGTCTAAGATTGGACCCCAGGCGCGACGGCTGAGCAAGAGCGGGCGCTACCCGCCTCCGGCAACCGCGTCGATCACCGCCTGATTGCGCGAGTGCCAGCGCGTCTTGCGGTAGTCCTCCCACACGAGGTAGCCGTAGCCAGCGAGGGCAACGAGGCCGCCCTGCATCACGGTGATCACCCCGACGGCGAGCGTCACGTCGAACCAGAATCCCTGGGGGAACATCTGAATCAGCCGGTCCGTCGCCGGGTTCAGCCGCCAGAGATCGTTGCTGAACGACAACAGGTGGAACTGCTCGAACAGGCTGTCGAAGCCGAGGAGCACGCCGATCGCGCCGGCGCCCAGCAGGGCGACGGTGGCACCGCCGGCGATCATCGACTGCTTGGCCAGATCCCGAAGCGCGCGCTCTCGCGTCCAGAGGAAGACCACCACGATGTAGGCCACCACGTAGACGAACGCGATCTCCTGGACGCGGAAGCTGAACTGCATCAGGTCCTTCACGTCACGCATGTGCAGGATCTCGCGCTGCGAGTACAGCGCCTGCTCCTCGCCATCCAGCACCACGCGAATGTCGAGGAGTTCGTCGCCAGAGCCGGTGCGGAAGTAATCGACGATTTCGTCCGTGGCGCCATCGAGCTGCACACGGTCGATCCCGGTGCGCGTGACCACGTCGTACTGGTTGTAGGAGTAGCTGTAGACGCGGGGCTCCGTCGCCACCACTCGCACGTTGGTGAGCAGCAGGAAGAGCGGTACCGCGACGATGAAGAGGACGGTGGCGATCCAGCGGGTCGCTATCACCGCGCCAGTATACTCCCCGGATGCCGCCCTCCTCGGACGCTAATGTGCCGGCGCTCACGACCGTGATGACCGCCCTTGGCCTCGCCCCGCATGAGCTCCAGATATTCGATCCGGCTCATCCGCGCTTCGACGCTCAGCGCCCGCTACTTGTGCTCGCGCCACAGTTCGAGGCGGCTCGTCGACACCTCGTCCTCCGCTATCCCGCCGATCTCGCGGCGCGCGCCGCCAGCAACCAAGATGCGTCGATCGCGGCGGTCGAGGCGCTCCCGCCATCCGCGGATGCGTGGCTACTGCCGGCGCTCGCGCCCGAGGCGGACGTGCGCGGCCTCGCCGGCATCCGCGGCGTCGTGGAACGGCTATTCGGACCCGACGGCTGTCCATGGGACCAGGCCCAGACCCCGGAGTCCCTTGCGACCTATTTCATCGAGGAGGCCTACGAACTGGTCGACGCGATCGAGGGCGGTGACGTCGACGAGATTCGCGAGGAGCTGGGCGACGTGCTTGCGCACGTCTTCATGCAGACCTCCGCCGCCCAGCAGGCTGGCCAGTTCACCGTCGAAGACGTCGTCGAGTACATCTCACGCAAGCTCGTCCGGCGGCACCCGCACGTATATGGCGACGTCGACACCGACTCGCCCGAAGAGATCGAGCGGATCTGGGAGCAGATCAAGGCAGAAGAACGGGCGGAACGCGCCACGCGCCACCCCGAAGCCGGCGCGGTCCCCGAGAGCGCCCTCGACTCGGTGCCGAACTCTGCGCCGAGCCTGGTACGCAGCGACCAGCTCATCGGCCGTGCCGAACGAGCTGGTCTCGGTGCGCCGCCACAGACCGCGCGCGACCAGCTCGCGATCGCCCTCGAGGACGTCGCCGAGACAGCTCAGCCCGACGCGATCGGCGCGCTGCTCTGGGCCGTCGTGCGGCTAGCTCGAGAGGCTGACATCGACGCCGAACAAGCGCTTCGCGGCACCGCCAACGCCTTCATCGAGCGCTTCCGTGGCGTTGAAGATGAAGCGCGTCACGCGGAACTCGATCTGGCGGATCTGCCGTCAGAGCGGCGGCAGAAGCCGTGGTCGGACCTGGCAGCACCGGCCGTTCAGGAGGCCGCCGAAACGGCGGAGGAGGCGCAGTAAGAAGTACTGCGCCCCGTGGTACACTCCCCGAAATCGGAGCGATCAACTCGCGGCATTCGACCCCAAAATCAGTGACCCATGGCGGAGGAGCACACGCATGACGGCGACGTCCACCCTGACCCGCAAGGAGACCCCGAAGACCGGCGACTCGGTTGTCACCCCCGAACGCTTTGCGACCGGTATGACCACGTTCGCTGAGTGGATGGGCTCGATCGAGAAAAACGCGGATCTCTTCCAGCGCCACTACGACGAGTTCAACCCGACGCCTCACGACATCGAGGCGCTCAAGGGATACGTCGAGGGGAACGGCGTAAAGGCGCTGATCCTCGGCACGGACTGGTGCCCCGACGTCTGGCGAGGCCTCCCGGTGGCGTGCAAGATTTCGGAGCAGTCCGGCCTTGAGTTGCGCATCTTCGAGCGCGACCAGAACTCCGACATCATGGCGGAGTTCCTCAAGGAGGGTGAGTTCGAGTCGGTTCCGACGATCGTCCTCTACGACGGCGACCACAACTACCTCGGCCACTGGATTGAGCGCGCCGATCAGGCGAACGAAGAGATGGCCGGCCTCCGCAAGATCATGGAAGGCAAGGAGCGCGACACGCCCGAGTGGGACAAGGCGCGCGCCGAGTACATGGAGGAGACCTGGTACCTCGCCGAGGGCTGGCGCCAGGCCCAGGTCAAGGAACTGCTGGCACTCATCGAAGAGGCGCTCGGCTAGGCCGGCAGCGCTTCGACACGACAAGCGGGCCGCCCATCGGGCGGCCCGTTCTCGTTAACAGCCTCCGGAACGGTCGACGGACGCCGAGCTGCGGCCGAATCCTCGGGATGCTGAAGAGCCGTCCGTCGGCGGCTCTCATCGGGCTCGGCGGGCAGCTCCGCTACCCGCGTCGGCGTACCGGTTCTTCTTCGTACTCGAGCGTCTCGTCGTCATCCGCGTGCAGCGGCATCGGCTCCGAGGCGGCTTCGAATTCGCTGGCGACCTCGAACTCGCTCGCCACCTCGTCCAGATCGAGCGCAGCCGTCATCGAGGGCGACTCGGGCTCGGGTCGGAGCGGCACCTGCGGCGGTTCATCGAAGGAGAGGCGCGGCTCCGGTGCGACCGTATCGGCCGGCAACGATGCAGGCGCCAGCGGGGCGATCGGCCCGCGAGCCGGCTCGCCGCCGGTCGGACGGCGCGGCTCACTCTCCTGGATCGACCCCAGCTCGGATAGCAGCACCTCGCGCTCCAACAGCCGGAGGTAGGCGTCCTGGAGCGTCTCCGGCGGCCGCAGCGCGGCGTAGATCGGCAGGCTCACCAGCGGAAATACGATCGAGATCGCGACCGCGGTCAGCTGAGACACGGGATCCCGCGTCCGCGAGCGGATGTCGCGGTACACCCACAACACCGAGGTCGCCCAGAGCACGATCAGGTAGCCACCGACCAGCGTGCCCGCCAGGCGCGCCGTCGACTGCCAATCGCCTCCCGGCCATCCGATTAGCGCGTCCAAGCGCCACCTCCCGGTACCCCGCCCGTCGAACAGGCTAGCACGCACGTTCCACGTGATCGTCGGCCTCGAGGACCAGACGCTGACGCCTCACGGACGGTTCCGGGACCGCGATTTCATCGAGTGTTTGTGGCTTCGCCGGGCCTCGCTCAGCCGTTCGCGCGGCTCCCCCGCACCCGGTCGCCGAGGATCAGCGCGCGATGCCGCACTGACGACGGGGCGTGACTCGAAATGACCGAGACGAACAGGATCGGCGCGAGCAGCCACTCGCCGACGCCGGTCGCGACGATCGCCGCGAGCACTGCCAGCTTCGCGATCACCACGACTCCCTTTGTCTGAATCACGAACGCCGGACTCTCGATCACATCGAAGAGCAGGACTGCTGCCCCCGCGGCAACGAGCAACAGCAGCCACACCTCGAGCTCCTCGCTCGCCACGCCCAGGACGACGCCACCGGCGAACACGCCAGCGCCGAGGACGTGCGCCGCGCGCAGGGAGATCTTCAGTGCGCGCGCCCAGCCGCCCAGCTTTTCCGCGCGACCGGGAGCCAGGAGCGCTTCGAGGAACTCCGTCACCACCACCTCCGTGAGCATCCGCACGATACCGATGGCGCGACGCCGCCGCTGCTAGCATCCCGCTCGAACCACGCTCTGAGCGGAGGCAACAGATGGGCAAGCTGGACGGCAAGGTCGTGATCGTCACTGGCGCGAGCCGCGGCATCGGCCAGGGCATCGCCGAGCTGTTCGCCGCCGAAGGTGGCCGCGTCGTCTGTGCAGCGCGCACTCTCCACGAGGGTGACCACATGCTCGACGGATCGCTCGATCGCACGGTCACCCGGATCCGCGACGACGGCGGCGAGGCCACCGCCCTGACGGTCGACGTCTCCGACGAAGACTCTTGCTACGAGCTGGTCGAACAGACCGCTGCCGCCTACGGCCCGGTGGATGTGCTGATCAACAACGCCGCGCTGAACTACTACATCCCGATCGCCGACTACCCGACGAACCGCTGGCTGCGCGGCTTCGCGGTCAACCTGCACGGCCCGTTCATGCTCTCGAAGGCTGTGCTCCCCGCCATGGTCGACCGCGGCGGGGGCGCAATCGTGAACATCTCCTCGGTCGGCGCGATCGGCCCCGGCCGCGGGCCGTACCCCGAAGCACCCGCTCGCCTCGGCGGCACGATGTACGGCGCCTCGAAAGCCGCGCTTGAGCGATTCACCCAGGGCCTCGCGCAGGAGGTCTACCAGCACGGTGTCTCGGTGACCTGCTACTCGCCCGGCATCGGTGTGGCGACGGAGGGCACGGTCCACTTCGGGCTCAGCAAATCCCTCAACGACCCCGACCGCGAGCCGATGTCGATGATGACCCAGGCCGCGCTGCTCCTCGCGACGGAGCCGCTCGACGCGGTAACCGGTCGCGTTACGTACAGCCAGGAGATCCTCAAGGAGTTCGGCTGGATCGAGGACGGCGAGGGGCTTGGCATCGACCGCCCTGGATCCGGCTATTCGAGGCAATAGCGCAAGCGCATAAGCCGTCTCGTCGACCCCCACCCCGTGCTCGCTACAATCGGGCCAGATGACCACTACCCATGACGTCCTGAACGAAGCCCAGCGCCGTGCGGTGGAGCTGCCGGGCGGCGGCCTAATGATCCTGGCCGGGCCGGGCTCCGGGAAGACGCGGGTGATCGCCCACCGCATCGCCTACCTGGTCGAGACGCTCGATGTCGCGCCCTGGCGGATCCTCGCGGTCACCTTCACCAACAAGGCCGCCAAGGAGATGCGCGAACGTGTCGAGAGCCTGCTCGGCGACCGCGCACGCGACCTCACGATGGGGACCTTCCACTCGATCTGTGCGCGCATCCTGCGCCGCGACGGGCAGGAGATTGGGCTCCCGAACGACTTCGCGATCTACGACACCGACGACCAGATGGCGCTCGTCCGCACGATCGAGTCCCAGCTCCAGATCGATCCGAAGCGCTTCGCCCCCCGCGCCGTGCTCTCGGCGATCTCCTCCGCCAAGAACGAGCGACGCGATGTCGGCGAGTATCAGCAGGGAGTCGGTTCATACTTCGAAGAGATCGTCTCGAGGGTCTACGAGCAGTATCAGCAAGCGCTGACCCGCAACGGCGCCGTCGACTTCGATGACCTGCTGGGCAAGACACTCGAGCTCTTCGAGAGCAGCGATACGGTCCGTCAGAAGTACGCGGACCGCTACCTGCACACGCTGGTTGACGAATTCCAGGACACCAACCTCGTCCAGTACCAGCTGGCCCGCCTGCTCGCCTCGGTCCACGGCAACATCACCGCCGTCGGCGACCCCGACCAGTCGATCTACAGCTGGCGCGCCGCCGACATCCGCAACCTCCAGCACTTCGAGCGCGACTTCGAGGGCGCAGAGGTCGTGCTGCTCGAGCAGAACTACCGCAGTACCGGCCACATCCTCAGCGCCGCCCACGCCATCATCGACCGTGCCGAGGGCCGACCCGAGAAACACCTCTGGACCGAGAATCCCGACGGCGACCTGATCGTCGAGTACGAGGCGCCGTACAGCGACGACGAGGGCCAGTTCATCGCCGGCGAGGTGAAGCGGCTGATGCGCACGGCTGACTACCCGTACGGCGCGTTCGCCATCATGTACCGCACGAACGCGCAATCGCGCACGATCGAAGAGGCGTTCATCCAGCAAGGCGTCCGCTACCGGATCGTCGGCGGCACGCGCTTCTATGACCGTCGCGAGGTGCGCGACCTGATCGCTTACCTGCGCCTGATCCACAACGAGTACGACTCCGTCGCTTTCCAGCGCATCGTCAACGTCCCGACGCGGGGCATCGGCGCGAAATCGAGCAGCGACCTGCTCGCCGCCGCCGTCGAGCTCGGGCTGTCACCGTTGGCCGCCGGCACCCGCGCCGGCCGAGGCGATAGCGACCTTCCGAAGCTGCGCTCGAACATCCAGATGGCGCTGTCGATGTTCGTCGCGCAGATCGACGACCTCGCGCAGGCTCGGCAGACGCTCACTATCGCTGAACTGCTCGACCGCATCCTCGCCGCGACGAACTACCGTGCGTACCTCGAGAAGAGCGACCCCGAACACCACGAGGTGCGCTGGGAGAACGTGCAGGAGCTGCGCAACGTCGCCGCCCAGTACGAGGAGGTCGAGACCGATGCGACGCTCGCGGAGTTCCTCGAGGAGGTCGCGCTGGTCTCCGACGTCGACGACCCGAGCGCCGATCAGCCAGACGCCGTCACGCTGATCACGCTCCATGCCGCGAAGGGCCTGGAGTTTCCGGTCGTCTTCATGCCCGGCATGGAGGAGGGCATCCTCCCCCACATGCGCGCGATCGACGAGCCAAGCCAGCTGCAGGAAGAACGCCGCGTTTGTTATGTCGGGATGACGAGGGCACAAGAGCGCCTCTACCTGACACACGCCCGACGGCGCATGAGTTATGGAAATTTGCGCGCCAACCCACCCTCCCGCTTCCTCGGCGATCTGCCCGACGAGGATGTCCAGACCCCGGTCGGTTCCAACCGCGCGGCGCCTCGAACCGGCGGTCTCCGTGCAGCCGCCGCGGCCGCGGCCGCCGAGCAGCCCGAGGCGACCTCGCCATCGTTCGCCCCCGGTGATCGGGTGCACCACGCCTCGTTCGGCAACGGCGTCGTGATCGCCTGCGAACTCGTTCCCGGCGACCAGCAGGTCACGGTCGCCTTCGAGGGCAAGGGCGTGAAGAAGCTGATGCTGTCGTTTGCGCCGCTGCGCGCGATCTCGGTCCAGTAGTCAGAACCAGTCGCCAACGGCCTAGATCCGGCGCTCCGCTGGCGGCTGTGGCTCGTCGAGGTCGCCGACGAGCGCGTTCAACTCAAGCCGCTGCAGCACGTCGCCGCGCGTCAGCATGCCGACCAGGCGCCCGTCATCGAGGACCGGAAGCTGATTCACGTCGTGCTCCTGCATCAGCCGCATCGCCTCGAGGACTGACGTGTTCGGCTCGATCGTGTGTACCTCGGATGCGGGGACCATCGCCTCGCGAATCGTCGTCTCGTCCCAGCGCGCCCGCGGGACGCCGGTCAGGTCGCTGATCGTGATCAGCCCCGAAACCCGGCCAAGGCTCTCGGTGAGGAAAGCGCGCTCCGCTTCGCTCAAGACGCGTTCCTCGGCCAGGCGTGACAAGGACCAGTTCTCGGGCACCGGCGCCGGAGGCGGACGCATCACGTCGGCAGCCACGACGCCGCCAAGCGCTCGTTCGAGCAGAACCTGCGCGTACGCCTGCTCGCTCGCGTTCTTCAGGAACAGGCCGATCAGCACGTACCAGAGGCCGCCGATTCCGAGGAAGAACACCCAGACGATGCCGCCGATAATCATCAACCAGGCGATCGCCTGCCCGACAGTCGAGGCGATCCGCGTCGCCCTTGTCAGGTCGTGGACCCGTCCCCACACGATCGAGCGGAACACCCGACCACCGTCGAGCGGGAACCCCGGGAGCAGGTTGAAGAACCCGAGCGCGAAGTTGATCCAGCCGAGGTAGCCGAAGATCACTGCGATGCCCTCGGAGCGGGTGACGAACCAGAGCAGGCCGAAAATGATCGCGAGCCCCCACGAGCTCAGCGGGCCGACGATCGCGATCCAGAACTCCTGGCGCGGGCTGCGCATCTCGCCCGCCATCTGAGAGACGCCGCCGAACACGAAGAGTGTGATCGACGGCACCTGCATCCCGTAGCGCTGCGCCATGAAGGTGTGAGACAGCTCGTGAATCAGCACCGATGCGAAGAACAGCAGCGCCGACACGGCGCCGGCGATCCAGTACTGGTTTTCGCTCCATCCGAGATTGAACTCGGGGTCCGGGTAGAGACTCTCGGCGAGTGACCAGGTCACGAGCGCGAAGATCAGTGACCACGACCAGTGCACCCGGATCGCGACGCCGCGGACGTGGCCGATCACTAGCCCTGAACTGATGTCCATGCTTCGAGGATACGGCGAAGGCCGGGTTCCGGCTCAACGATCGAGGCGCGCCACATCCGGACAGATGCGGCTCCGGCAGGCGCTCGGCGATCGGTGTGCTGAACGCTCGGGGTCAGACGGCTATCCTCGTGCTGCCCCGGGGATGCAGGCAATCGATCAGGGAGCCGCGCCGTCAACATCCACTCGCTCTACGCCGCGGTCGGGCGGTCGTTCCGAAAACGGCGTATGGCCGAGTTCGCGAGACGGTTCCGGCCGGAGGCCGAGACCACCATCCTCGACGTCGGTGGATCGCTCTTCAACTGGGCGCTCGTCGACAGTCCCTCGCAGATCGCGATCCTCAACCTCACCTACGCGCCCGGCAGCCACGCCGGGGCGGCCGACAACTTCACCTTCCTGAGAGGGGACGGCACCCGCCTCCCCTTCTGCGATCAGGCGTTCCACATCGCGTACTCAAACTCGGTCGTCGAGCATCTCTTCACGTTCGAGCAGCAACAGACGTTCGCGGCCGAGCTGAGCCGCATCGCCGATGGGCTCTGGATCCAGACACCAGCACGACCGTTCCCAATCGAGCCGCACTACCTGACGCCGTTCATCCACTTCATGCCGAAGAGCTGGCAACGGCGGCTCCTGCGGAACTTCACCGTCTGGGGCTGGATGACGCGGCCGACCCAGCAGCGCGTGGACGCGACGGTCGAGGAGATCCGGCTCGTCACCTTCAAGGAGATGCAGGTGCTGTTCCCAGACTGCGAAATCGAGCGCGAGAAGTTCCTGTTCCTGACCAAGTCTTACATCGCGATTCGCGCGCCACGTGGGCCCCAGAGCCCAGCCCCGACCGGGTAGGAACGCGCCGCGGCGCGCGTTAGACGAGCAGCGCCTCAAGCGCGCTGTCGTCGAGGGCGTCCTGCATCAGCTCGCCGACCCGCTCGACTTTCGAGGCGCCCGAGAACGGCGCTGTTCCGTAGGTGCCCTCGATCGCATGCACCGTCGACGGGGTGTCGCCAGCCGCGATCAGCAGCGTCGTATCGCGGCTCGCGGCCGCTCGGTCGAGGATGTACGGGCTCGGAGCGCCGCCACCGCTGAGGATCAGGCACTCCGCGCGCGCGGCGATTGCCGCCAGCGCGAGGTCGACGCGGCCGTTCCGCGTGACCACGGCGCTGCGATCGAACCGCTCGAAGTAGGTGTCCGCTGAGTCGTGGGAGATCGCACCGACCACGATGTAGTCGCAGGTCGCCGCGTCGCCCGTTTCCGAGCGACTGAGTACGTCAGCGTTGCTCGCGGCAATGAGCTCCGCGACCCGTGGCGCGGCGAGCGCGCGGTCTTCCGGGAGGACGCCAGGGCGCGCATCACGTGCGCGCGTTTCGATCACTACCGCGGCCCCGTCCGGCGTCTCCGCTCCCGCGGGTGTCACGAGCACCAGTCTGGCTCCGAGCTCCTGTGCCAGCGCCGCACTGTCGGCGCCAGCGGCCGCCTCGAGGATCACGTGGCCGGCGGAGTCGCCCGGTCCGGTCGCCTCGACCGGAACGCCACTGCTCGAGGCGAACTCGAGCGATCCGAAGACCTCGGCATCGTCGGTCGCGCGCTCGTCGTCCGAGCCATCGCGAAGGCGTTCGACGCGCACCTCGTGACCGGCCGTGGCGATCCGATGCGCCAGCCCGGTCGCGACCGTGGTCGCTCCGGCTCCTGCCTCGGTCCCCGCTACGAGGATCAACGCCATCTCGGCCGCCCGTCCTGCTGCTCTCACGACTGGCCAGCAGCGTACTCAGAGGCCTTCGTGACCGCTACAGCGGGAGTGGGTGGAGATCCGAGGCGGCGCGCCCTGCTGATGGGCTGCGTCGCGGCGACTACGACTGTTCGATGAACGCCAGCTGATCACCCGGCTCAACGCCGGCTGCGGCACCACGCGGGAGCTCGACCACGCCGACCGCGGAGCGACCGCCGGCGGCGAATCCGATCCAGGGGCGGACGTTCGAGGTGGCCCGTGTCACGTGATCGTCCTCGTCGAAGAAGACAGCATCGATCGTGAACAGCATGAAGAGCATGTGGATCGAGGTACTCGGCCGAATCACGAGGCCACCGCCGGCTTCCAGTCTCCGACGCCCGATCAGGCCTCGAAATCGCGACCAGTGCGTGGCGGCCTCGGTCGCACGAGTCGCCACAACTTCGTCGGTGCGGCGGTTGCGGATCTCGATCACGGCGGGCCTCCTCCGGAGATCAGTGGGCAGCGTGCAGCCGTCACAAGCCGGTCACATCTCGACCTGTCCAGATTCGGTGCGCGAAGTGTCCCAACCGGTAAGAACTCCGTAGAAAACCCCTGCTTTCAGGCGGATCTGGCGGTCCCTGCGGTTCACAGGCTCGTCCCCACTCACTACCGTCGACCGTAGTTACTTCGCCCCGGCAGGGCCGCCAGCGGGCTGAAGACCAGATCGCGCACGAGGAGCACGGATGCTCCGACGCACGAGGTGTGAGCGGCACAGGCCGTGAGCCACTCGGTCTTCGCAGGCACGCCGCGTCGGTTTTGGCGGGACGACGTGGCTCGCTGACGCTGGACCGCGGTCCAGCCACGATTCCCGCCGCTGGGGGACGCCCGGTGGGCAGCCGGACGGCATCGATTCACGGGACCGCGCAGTCCGACACCGGTCGGAGGCGCTAGCCGTGGTCCGCCAACGCGCAGGCGCGACCGGCCGCTCTGGCATCGAAGCGCTGCTGGCCGAATATCAGCAGGCGCTCGCCGTCCTCCAGGAGCTGACCGCCGAATTCGCCGAACGGGTCAGCGTCCTCGAGTTCGACGGCGCGGCAGCGCCCGCGACCAGCAACTTCGAAGACGCGAACCCCGCGCGCATCGAGATTGCGTGCCTCGGCGGGTTCCAGGTGCGTGTGAACGAGCGGGTGCTGCCGATTGCCGCTTCCGGACGTCCCGCGGCGATCCTCAAGCTCCTCGTCGATCGTGGCGGCCGCCCGACGTCGCGCGATCTGTTGATCGAAACGCTCTGGCCCGGCATTGACGCGGACACCGGCGCCAATCGTCTCCGCGTCGCGATTCACTCGCTCCGTCAGGTCGACACTGAGCTCCACGAACTAGTCACCTTCGAGCAGGGCCACTACCAGCTCAACGGCACCCGCGTTCAGATTGACGCCGATCGCTTCGAAGCCCTCGTTGCGGGCGGACATGCCCTCGAGCTGGATGGCGACGCCGAACGAGCACTGACCGTCTATCACCAGGCCGAACAGCTCTATCACGGGGACTACTTCGCCGAAGACCCGTTCGAGGACTGGGCGCTCCTACGGCGACAGCACCTCCGTGATCTCTACCTGAATCTACTCGTGAAGCTGGCGGTGCTCGCACTGGAGCGCGGAGATTACCAGGGCTGTATCACCCACTGTCACGAGATCGTCCGGCAGGACAATTGCAGCGAAGATGCCTACCGGCTGCTCATGTTGGCTCACGCGCACCGCGGAAATCGCGCACGCGCGCTGCGCTGGTACGCCCTCTGCGAACAAACGCTGATGCGTGAGCTTGAGGTCGAACCGTCCGCGACCACACAGGCCCTGCACGACGAGATCCTCTCCGAGGAGCCAACTGACGGTCGGACGCTGCGGCAGCGGCTAGGCCTCGGCGCGATTGGTGCGTTCGGCGTCTCCCTCGCAGGGATACTCGGCACGCCGAAGGCCGCCGTGGCGGCCACCGCGGTCGTCGTCGGCCTGTTCTTCACGGCTTCCTCGAACGGTCTCCCGCAACCCCAGGTAGCTGGGGCGGCAGCGGCCGCCGTGGCTGCGACGGCCCCAGGGCCGCTGGTCCCCGCGAGCGAAGCACTGATCCTCGACGAGGCCGAACCCGCACCTTCCGCTCAGCTCACCGAACACGCCGGGCCGCCTGAGCACGCCGGCCCCCCCGAGCACGCCGGGCCGCCTGAGCACGCCGGGCCGCCTGAGCACGCCGGGCCGCCTGAGCACGCCGGGCCACCTGAAGGCGCTGGACCACCCGAGCACGCCGGGCCACCTGAAGGCGCTGGGCCACCCGAGCACGCCGGGCCACCCGAACACGCCGGGCCACCCGAACACGCCGGGCCACCGGAGCACGCCGGTCCACCTGAAGGCGCTGGGCCACCGGAGCACGCCGGTCCACGTGAAGGCGCTGGGCCACCCGAGCACGCCGGGCCACCCGAACACGCCGGGCCACCGGAGCACGCCGGGCCGCCTGAGCACGCCGGGCCGCCTGAGCACGCCGGTCCACCTGAGAATGCCGGTCCACCTGAGAATGCCGGGCCACCTGAGCATGCCGGGCCACCTGAGCATGCCGGGCCACCTGAGCATGCCGGGCCACCTAAGCATGCGAATGGCGGCAACGGGAAAGCAGCCTCGTAAGGCGATGAAACCCGCGTTCGATCGGGCGGGCGCACCGCGCGTGCCCGAGCTCAAAGCCGCCGATTGGCGAACGGACCTCGGTTCGCTCATCGATCGCCTGACCCTGCCGGCCACGCGACGCGCGATCGCCCGCCTCGTCGACCGTTGGCCGCCACTCCGACTGCTCGCCTGGCCAGGGCTGCTCGTCGCCTCGCTGCCCTACATCGCGTTGCGAGGGATTGCCGATGACACCGGACTGCCACGGCAGCGACTCGCCTTGGAGTTCGACCGGGCACTCGGACTCGGCGCGACACCCTCTGAACGGCTACAGGCCTGGCTGTTCAGTGGCGAGCTGTCGCGGTTCGACTGGTTCTGGCTCGTGATCCATGCCTCGTGGTTTCTCCTGCCGGCTGCGATTACCGGATATGTCGTGCTGTTCCGCTGGCCGCTGTTCCGATCGCTCGCCACCGTGCGGCTCGCCACCCTCTACGTCGCCCTGATCGGCTTTCTCCTGTTGCCGACAGAGCCGCCGTGGATCGCCACCGACGCAGTCCGTCTACTCGACCTCAAAGCAGGTGGCGTCGTCGCCATCGATACGAATCCGCTCGCCGCGTTCCCGAGCCTGCACATTGCACTACCGGCCGCGATCGCACTGTGGGCCCGCGCCGTCGGGATGCGCTGGTGGGCCCTGCTGTACGCCGTCCACACCGTGCTCACGGTGTTCGACGTGATTTATCTCGGCGAGCACTTCGTTGCCGACGTCCTCCTCGGACTCGGCGTCGCGGTGCTCGTGGTCCGCTGGGCGCAGCCCCGTCCCGAGGCGGCGCCGGTCACAGCGGACCCGGCCGTTCCCGAGGCAACCCGCCGCTCGCTGGCGGCGAGCTAACTGACGGCACATCCGCCGCTAATCCTCGACTAATCGCCTTCCGCCACGCTCTGGCTCGTCCTGTGCGAAGGGGAGCGTGTGCGCTTCGAAAACTGGATTGCAAGCGATGTGCGCTCTCCCCGGCGCCGAGGTCGCGAACCATGAATGGACGCTATGAGTCCTTCACGGTCCGCGTCTGGGCCAGCGGAGATGAGGTCCTCCGCGGCGAAGTCCAGCACGTCTTGTCTGGCGAATCCACGCGATTCGTGGACCTGGCGGCGTTGACCGACTTCGTGGCGCAACAGATCTCCCGGGGTGAAAACGACAGCACCGAGCTGCCGTCGCCGCTTCGGTTCCGTCGCAGTGATGGAGAACAGCGCTCATGACGCCGCTGGCGTCAGCGAGTCGACCGGCAACCGCGAACGGGCCGGCGGGAAGGCGAGGGGTGTAGACGACGAGTCGCAACACACTGCCGGATACCCGCCGCCCCGAGTCGGGGCCGCCGGCGACGACGAACACACGGATTGATGGAGGTACATAGATGGCTCTTTACCTGCAGGCCACGGTCATGACGTACGTCTCGATGCTGGCCGAGAAGCTGCACCGCGACGAGCGCGGTCAGGACACCCTCGAGTGGACGATGATCACCGGCCTGATGGCAGTGGCGATTCTCGCGATGCTCGGCATTTTCACGGGCGCCCTGGGCAGCTTCGCGAACGGCGTTGAGCGCTGCGTCGACTTCGACGCTGCGTCCACCTGCGTCGCCGGTCTCTAGACGGCACGCATTTCGACGGGCGGGCCGCCTTCGGGCGGCTCGCCGTCGACCGCACCCAGGAACAGCCGATGGCCACTCTCAATCACCTGCGACACCGCTTCGCGGCCCGCACCGCGCCGCTGGCCCGCGCCGGCCGGCGAGTCCACCGCGACCAGCGCGGCCAGGACGTGCTCGAGTTCGCGATGCTGATGCCATTCGTCCTGTTCTTCATTTTCGTGATCGTCGACTTCGGCGTCGCCCTCGGCGAATCGCACCAGATCAACCACGCCGTGCGTGAGGCCGCCCGCGCGGGCGCCGTCGGCGGCGAGGAAGGCGATATCCGGAATACGGCGATCGCCCAGTCGCAGTCGCTGCTCAGCGGCGCCGCAAACGCCTGCCCGCTCGGTGCCGGCGACGACGCCTGCCTCGAGGTCACCTGGAACGACGGCCCGGATGCGAACAGCTCGGCGGGTGAGGCAGGCGACGCCGTCACCGTCCGCGCGATCTACCGGCACCGGTTGATCAATCCGTTCCTCGCCTGGCTCCCGTTCGCCGAGATCGAACTCGGCGCGTGCGCCGATTCCCGGGTCGAGGTCGGACCCAGCAGCCCCGCAGATCGTGGATGGGACTGCTCATCATGATGCGCGACCACATCTCCTCGCTTCGCGCCGCATGCGCCCGAGGCGCGCGCCGCCTGATCGGTGAGGAGCGCGGCGCCGGCGTGATCTGGTTTGCCGCCTTCACGCTGGTGGCGCTGCTCGGCGGCACGATCGTGATCGACTACGGCGACATCGTCGTCGAGCGCCGCGACCAGCAGAAGAGTGCCGACGCGATCGTCCTCGCCGGCGTCCAAGAACTGCCTGAGGAGACCCTGCTCGCGGACCAGTTCGCCCGCGAATGGGGCCTTCGGAACGGTGTCGACCCGACGGAAATCGTCGATCTCACCCTCGACGCGAGCTGCTGGAGCAGCCACCCGGACGACGACCCACTAGTCCTGGACTCGATCAGTACCGACATCTCGCGCCCGGCGAACATGTTCCTGCTCCGCGAGTTCGGCATCGGATTCAACGTCGGAGCGCATGCCAAGGGCTGCGTCGGCTCGTTGATCGAGACCACCGGGCTGCGTCCGTGGTCCGTGTCGATCTTCAACTCCGAGTGCTTCTCACTGACCGGCGGCAACGCTGCCAACGTGCTGGATTACGAGCCGCAATACGGTCAGCGCTGCGTGATCCGCCTCGAGTCACCCTCGTCGCAGGTCGGCTCGATCCGGCTCGGTGACGAGCCGGGTGACGATTGCAGTCCGCCCGGGGGCGGGGCCAGCGCCTACAAAGAGAACATCGTCGAAGGCTCGGATGCGCTCTGCGCCATTGGCGAAATCATCGCCACTGAGCCAGGTCTGCAAGTCGGACCCACGTTCACAGCCGTCGAGGACATGCTCGCCCTCGAGGGAGCGTGCGATACCAACCCGAACTTCGGGAACACCAACGGCTACGACGAGCTGCTCGAGGTGTTCACGGCGAACCCGTCCGATGTCGCGCCAGGTCCGAACACGATCTTCACGCCTCGCAATTGTGGCTGGGACACCGATCCCGGGACGCCGGATTCGCCGCGTTTCGTGACGCTCGTCCTGATCGATCAGTTCGACAAGCCGAACGGGTTCGACACCGAACCGATCATCGCCTTCGCCGGCTTCTTCATCGAGGGCTGCGAGGTCGTCGAAGGCGACGGATCGCTAACCGCCTACCCGCAGTGCGACATGAAGAACAGCGACCGCGCGAACGCGCAGATCGTCGGGACCTTCGTCCAGCACCTCAAGTTGGGCGGCGCGGCCGGCGTCCTGAACCCGTTCGGTACCCGCACGTACGCGCTGGTCGAGTAGCGACCGGCGAGCAGCAAGCAGGAAGTAACCGTCGCAGCCCGGATGGGCGTACGGAAGGAAGATTCGATGGCTGAAGCACTGGCAGGACGACCGCCCATCCGCACGAGCGGTCGCATGTACCTGGTCCTCGCGACCGGATTCGCGATCCTCGCGGGACTGCTCGCGTTCGCGGCGCTCCGCGATAGCGGTAGTAGTAGCTCGTCAACGGCGGCCTCGGTCGCCACGCTCCCGCGCGTGGTTGCCGCCGAAGACATCCCGGCGCGCACCCGCGTCACCGCCGACATGCTCGAGGTGCAGGCGATCCCGACCGAGGCGGCGCTCGTCAGCGCGTTCGCGTCGACTGACTCCGTGGTCGGCCTCGTGACGCGCTTCCCGATTGCCGCCAGCGAGCAAATCGGACCGCAGAAGGTCGGCGCAACCTTCGATACGAGCGATGAGGCCGATAACGGTCTCAGCTTCGTCATCCCGGCCGGCTTCCGAGCCGTCGCCATCTCCGTCACCGAGTCGAGCGCCGTCGGCGGACTCGTCGTTGCTGGCGACCACGTCGACGTGATCGCGCTACTCGATGAGGACCTCGCCGGCATCGAGAAGGCGGTCACGGTGATCCAGAACGTCGAGGTCCTCTCGGTCGCCCAGGTGTCGCAGGAGGCGGTCCCGCCGCCGGTGACCGGCGATGCGGAGCTCGAGGCTGGAGCGTCCAACGCCGGGACCACGGCCGCCGGCGGACTCGGCGTGCGACCGACGGAGACTGAGGCGCAGCCCTCGGCCCGCACGGTGACGCTGGCGGTGCGGCCCGACGACGCCCAGACGCTGGCCCTGGTCGAGCAGCACGCCACGATGTGGCTGACGCTCCGCGCCTTCGACGACGACGAGACGATCGTCATCGAGGACAGCGACCTGCTCCCGATCGGCGTGCTGCACCCCGATCTGCGCGACAACTAGGCCCGACGACCACAGCCGATCACGGAAGGCAATCCCGATGGCTAGACCACTCGAACTGCTCGTTGTTGACCAGGACGCTGAGGCCCGGTTCAACATCAACCGGCTGCTCGCGCAGTCCTCGGTCACCGTTTGTGGCGAGGCGCCGTTCGGCACCGAGGCCGTGAGTCGAGCGCTGGAGAAGCGTCCGGACGTCATCCTCTGTGCGCTCGAGGAGCCGCTGATCCGGCCGCTCGAGACGATCGAGGCATTGCTCCACGCACTGCCGGAGACGCCGCTTGTCGCCTACTCCTCGCGCGGCGAGGTCGAGGTCGCGCGCAAGGCAATGCACGCCGGCGCGCGCGACTTTCTCGTCCAGCCGTTAGACCGGCGCACGATCGAGACGGCGGTCCAGGACGCGCTGGAGTCCGAAGAAGACCGACGGCTCCGCCTGTCCGGCCGCGCCGCGATCGGCTTCGAGGGCACCGTCGTCGCCGTCTACTCCGCGAAGGGCGGCGTCGGGAAGACGACCTTCGCGACGAACCTCACGGCGGCCCTGGCGCATGACGTCGGGCAGTCGGCGGTCCTCGTCGATGCCGACACGAGCTTCGGCGACGTCGCCGTTGCGATGGCATTGCCGACCGACGGATCAGGCTTGCAGACGCTGCTCGACGAGTTGGCGACCGGCGAGCCGGATCTGGCGAAGCACACGCTCGAACACACGAGCGGCGCGCGCGTCCTCACCGGACCGACCGACCCGCTCCAGTGGCAAGGGATCGAGCCAGACCGCTTCAGCGCCGTGATCGAGCTGCTGCGTCGGCGACACGACTACGTCGTGATCGACCTCGATGCGACGCCAAATCCGATCACGCTCGCGACGCTCGGCAGTGCCTCGGTCGTGTTCTGGATGCTCACGCCGGACGTCTTCACGATGCACGACAACATGCAGGCCCAGCGCCTGCTGGCGGATCGCTACGTCCAGCCCTCCGCCGTTCGCTTCGTAATCAACAACGTTCACGCGAAGCCCGAGATCTCTCGCGAGGTGATCGAGGAAGCGATTGAGGCGCCGATCTACTGGGAGATCCCGCACGACCCCTACCTGCACCAGCGCACCCAGCTCGGCGAGACCGTCGACGAATGGGGTCAGGGCGGCAAAGGCGCGATCAGCATCGTGGCCCTCGCGGGCGCCCTCGCCGGTGTCACCACGAACGGCCATCACCGCACCCGACCGCTGCAGCGAATGCGTTCGCTGCTGGGCGTCGGCTAGCCGAGACCAGTCACCACTCCCGAAGGAGTCTGCACATGACGATCACCGCTCCTCCCGTTCCCACGTCCCCGCTGTCGCCCACCGCGGCGCCGGACGGTCCCTCGCCGGAACAGCGATATCGCGTGGATGCGGTCGTCCTCGAACTCGTCGAAGACGTGCACCGGCGGCTGCTCCAGGAGGTCGACCTCGCTGCCTTGTCGGCGCTGGACGGGGATGCCGCCCGTCGCGCGGTCGAGGAGGTCGCCCGACGGCTGGCCGGGCAGGAGGCGCCACAACTCCCCGGACCGGAGCGCGAGGACGTCGTGCTCCGTGTGGTCGACGAGGTGCTCGGCCTCGGGCCGATCGAACGCCTGATCCACGACGAAACGGTGTCCGAGGTCATGGTCAATGACTTCGACGAGGTCTACTACGAACGCGACGGCGTGATCTACGAGTACCCGATCGGTTTCCGCGATCGCGACCACGTCATGCGCATCATCGACCGCATCACGTCGGACGTCGGACGGCGCGTCGACGAGTCGTCGCCGATGGTCGACGCCCGGCTCGCTGACGGCTCCCGTGTGAACGCCGCGATCCCGCCAGTCGTCCCGCGCGGACCCGTGCTCACGATCCGGAAGTTCCGGCAGGACAAGCACACCCTCGTACAGCTAATCGAGAACGGGACGCTGCCGCTGGGCGTCGCCGAGTTCGTCGGCCTCTGCGTGCAGCATCGGCTGAACGTCATCGTGTCCGGTGGCACCGGCTCCGGGAAGACAACGTTCCTCAACGCGTTGTCGGAACACATCCCGGCCGGCGAGCGGATCGTCACGATCGAGGATCCAACCGAGCTGAAACTGCAGCAGCGTCACGTGATCGCAATGGAGGCGCGGCCCGCCAACGTCGAAGGCAAGAACCCCGTCACCCAGCGGGACCTGTTCCGCAACACCCTGCGCATGCGGCCGGACCGAATCATCGTCGGTGAGGTCCGCGGGAGCGAGGCCTTCGAAATGATGCAGGCGATGAACACGGGCCACGACGGCTCGCTGACGACGGTCCACGCGAACTCACCGCGAGACGCACTGTCCCGCATCGAGAACATGGTGCTCATGGCGGGCTACGACCTCCCGGTACGGGCGATCCGTGAGCAGGTCGCGTCCGCCGTCGATCTGATCATCCACGTCGCCCGGATGAGCGACGGCAGCCGACGGATCACCCACGTCACCGAGATCACCGGCATGGAGAGTGAGGTCGTCACCACCCAGGACCTCTTCGTGTTCCGCCACGAGGGTCTCGGCCCGAACGGCGAGATCCGCGGCACGCTCGGGCCGACCGGCCTCATGCCGTCGTTCGCCGACCGACTGCGCGTCCGCGGCGAGGACGTCACGCGCTTCGTGCAGGGCGTCTCCGGCCAGGTCGAGGGGGCGACATGGACCCGCTAGCGCTCGCGGTCGCGCTCTCGCTCGGTTCGGCGGTCCTGTTCGGCGCGCTCCATGCGCGCCAGCAGCTGGTCAACCGCGGTCTCGCCGACGACCGGCTGCGCGATCTCCAACGCCCCTTCGACACCGGCATCGAGAACAACGCGGCGCTGCCACTGCGCAACCCACCGACCTCGGTGCCGATCCTCGCCCTGTTGTTCGCCCGCGGGACCCGCGGCGCCGACATGCAGGAAGCGCTGTCGCTCGCCGGCCTCGATCTACGGCCGGGCGGTTTCATCCTCACGCAGGTCGTGGCGGCGACCGTCGGCATCACCACGGCGCTGCTGATTGCCGGCGCCACGCCGATCGGCGTCGCGATCGCGGTGCCGCTGGCGTTCGTCGGCTGGTTCCTGCCGCGCGGCTACCTCGCCTACAAGACGGTGAAGCGGCTGAACCGCATGGACCAACAGCTGGTCGACCTGCTGAGCCTGATGTCCAGCTCGGTGCGTGCCGGCTTCTCCCTGATGCAGGCGTTGGACTCCGCCGCGAACCGCGTCGGCGCGCCACTGCAGGTCGAGGTCGAGCAGGTGCTGGCCGACGTGCGCCTCGGCAAGCGCATGGAGGAGGCCCTCCGTGGTTGGTCCGATCGCATTCCGAGCCCGCACGTCCGGCTGCTCGTCACGGCGATGATCGTTCAGCGCAGTGCGGGCGGAAACCTCGCGGAGGTCCTCGACAACCTCGCGCAGACGATGCGCGAGCGGGTCGAACTCAAGCACCAGGTCAACGCCTTGACCGCCTATTCGCGAATGACCGCGCGTGTGATCGCGCTCTACCCGCTCGCGATCGCGCTCGTCATGACGGCGCTCAATCCGAGCGTGTATGGCCGGCTCTGGACCGAGCCCTCGGGATGGGCCCTCGTCGGCGTCGCCTCGGCGATGAACCTCGTCGCCCTGATCACCCTGCGCAAAGTCGCGCGCGTCGAGTACTAGGAGAGGACGCCGAACATGATTGCGTTGCTCAGCGGATTCTCGATCGCCGCTGCTGTGCTGTTCGCCACGCTGGCACTCCGGCCACGCGAACGGCATGCCGCTGCGGGCCGAATTGCCGAACTGAAGCGCGGGGACGGCTTCCGCCATCCCGACGCCGAGCTGCCGACCGTGATCGGTACCAACGGCGGCCGCCTCGAGGACGAGGTACAACGCTGGGTCCCGCCCTCGTTGCTCGGTGCGATCAGGCGTCGTCTCACGGCGGCTGGTCATCCGGCCTCAGTCGTGGAGTTCGTCACCGTCGCGACGCTCGTGGGCGCCGCCTTCGCGGCGTTGCCGCTCGCGCTCGCGCTCGCCTATGGCGCGAACCCGGCCGCCGCGGTCGTCCTGGCCGCGGGCGGCGTCGCGATCGGCGGCTTCGGATTGCCGGCGATGTGGCTCCGACGGCGCGTCAAGGCCCGACGCAACGAGGTCTGGCGCAGCCTGCCGGACGCCGCAGATCTGCTGACGACCTGTGTCGAGGCCGGTCTCGACATCAACGCCAGCTTCGCGCGCGTCGCCCTCGAGATGCCCGGTCCGCTGCAAGAAGAAGTGCAGATCATGCTGCGCGAGATCTCGCTCGGCCGCCGCCGGCGCGACGCGATCGAGGACATCGGGCGGCGCACCGGCGTCGACGATCTGACCGGGATGCTGCAGGCGATCATCCAGGCCGAGGAGAGCGGCACCTCGCTGGCAGGCGTCCTCCGCGCGCAGTCGAAGCACATCCGCGCCTCGCGCCGGCTGTTCGCTGAGCAGAAGGCGCGCGTGATTCCGGCGAAAATGACGTTCCCGATCATCTTCCTGATTCTGCCGACGCTGTTCATCCTCATCCTCGGCCCGCTGGCAATCGAGATCTGGACGCAGTTCAACTCATGACCCGGGCCGTCGTCGTTGCGCTGCTGGTGTTCGTCACCGCGGTCACGGCGGCGCTGCCGCCGTCGCCCGCTTTCGCCGACGGCGAGCTGACTGTGCGGATCGAGGCGGTCGACGACTCGGCGGGATCCGGCGGCGGCGGCAGCGCCGCCGTCACGGTCCTCGGGACGGACGGACGCCCCGTGCTCGGGCTGACGAACACCGACTTCGCCGTGACCGACGACGGCAAGCCAGTCTCCGTGCGATCCGTCGTCCGTGCCGAGGATGCCTCCGTCGGCATCGCGGTCGTGCTCGCGATCGACACCAGCCTCAGCATGCAGCCCGTGATCGAGGCCGCCCGCACGGGCGCCGGCGGCGTGCTGGACGGGCTGGCGCCCGATGACCGTGCGGCGATCATCTCGTTCGCGGACGGCGTCGTGATCGTGCGGCCACTCACCGACGACGCGGCCGCGCTCGATGACGGCCTCGATTCGCTCGTCGCCGACGGTCCGACTGCCCTGCACGACGCGGTCCTGGAGGCGGTCGCGATCGCCGGTGGAGCACCGCTCGACCGCCGCGTCGTGATCCTCCTGACCGATGGCCTCGATGATGGATCGACGGCGAGCCGAGGGGACGCGCTGGCCGCGGCTGCCACCTCCGGCGTGCCGATCTACGCACTTGGATTTGGAGCGGAGACGGACGAGGAGCTGCTCCGCGATCTCGCCACGGCGAGCGACGGCAGCGTCCTACTTGCCCCCGACGCGGCGGCGATGCTCGCCGCGTACGAGGCGTTCGCCAGCGTGCTGCGGAGCCAGTACATCGTCGAGTTCGAACCGGCGCCCGCTGGCACCGAGGCAGCACGCCAACTCGAGGTCACGGTCACGGCCGCCGGAGTAAGCGCCGCGGCCGTGCGGTCGTACACAAGTGGCCGATCGACCGTTGCCCTCGCGGCACCACCAGCGCAGCCGGCCGTCGAGACCGCGCCACTTCCGGTCGCGCCGCTGAGCACCGTGACGGCGCCCCCCGCGGCAACCGCGCCCGACACGTCCGGTCCCGGAGCGCTCTTCACCCTCGGGGCAGTGATCGCGGCGATGTTCGCGATGGCGCTGGGCGCGCTGGTCGTGGTCCGACGCCAACGTCAGGTCGCCGCAACGCCGGCGCTCCTCGGCGGAACCTCGCGGAGCGTCCAGGCCGCGGCGCCGACGAGCGGCGCGAGCGCCTCGCTGTTCCCGATCGAGGCCACGACTGACGACGAGTTCGTCATCTCCGAGGGCGATCTGCTGCTCCTCGGCGACGAGCAGGGCTGCGGAACCGCGACGGATGCGGTCTACCGCACCGGGCCAGCCCGCCTCTGGTGGCGCGACGGCAAGTTGATGCTGCACCGCCGTCCGGTCTTCGGGCACCAGTCCGAACCGTCCTGGGCAACGCTCGAGACGGGCGACGTAATCGAGGTCGGCAGCGACCGATTCCGAGTGGAAATTACCCCCGCGACGACAGAGTCGAGGAATTGACCATGTCCCAATCATTGACCCGAACGACCATCCTGGCCGCGATCGGGGCGGCAATGCTCCTCCTCGCCGGCTGCGCGACGTCGGAGGTCGAACCGGAGCCCGAGGCCATCACCACGCTCCCGGTCAACGAGCCGCCGGCCGCGGCGGCTCCGGCCGAGCCCGCATCAGACAACGACGTCGCGCCAACGGCGAACATCTACGTCGTACAGCCGAATGACTCGCTCGCTTCGATCGCTGAGAGCGAGGGCGTCACGCTCGCGCAGCTCCTCGAGTTGAACGACGTCCCGAGTCCCTCGGTGATTGAACCCGGCCTCGAGCTGCTCTTGCCACCAGGCCCGGCAGCTGAGCCCGAGCGGGTCCGACCGGTCAGGACCAGAACAATTCCGACGCCCGCCACCGCTTCGGTCGATCAAGCCTGGTACGAGGGCTGGCGCGACCGTATCCCCGCTCTGCCGAGCCAACTGGACCCGGCACAGCCGATCCTCCTTGCGCTGGGCGTGATCGCCCTGACGATCGTCGGTGTCGGTGTCGTCGCGATCGGCGTCCCGATGCTCCACGGCATGCTGACGACCGGCGCATCCGGAGTCGCGATCGGAGGTGGGCGCCTGCAGGCCGCACTCGCCGGCGTCCCGCGCGACTCCGCGCCAGCCGAGGCCGAGCGAGCCGAGCGGCGCCGACCGCGCCTACCCCGGATTCCCGCCGTCCACTGGCCGTCTCGCCTCCGCTTCTCGAGCTCAGCCGCCGCCACGGTCGCACACCCAGTATCGCTGCCGAGTCCCGGCGTCCCCGCTCCCGCCGGCAGTCGTGTGCGGCTTCCCGATGGTCCGAACGAGTCGCCCGTGGGCACTTCTCACGGCGCACCAAGCGCCGCCACAGCGCCGCACACCGGCTCCGCATTGGCCCGAACCGCCGGTCGTGGGTGGGCCGCGCTCCGCCACATGGCAGTGAGCACCAGCAGCACCACCGCGAACGCGGTCCGCTCACTCGGCCGCCAGGTGTGGTTCGGGCTCGTCGTCACTGGGCGCTTCACTCGGCGACTCCTCGAGGCAGCTGGAGCCATCCTGCTGCAGGTCGCCCGCGCTACCGGGAGCACGATCGTCACGCTCGCCCAACGGGCGGCAGCGGTCCCCGCGCGACGCTTCGAGGCGCGCCGTGACGCCCGCGAGCGCCGTCGATTCCGCGATCAGGTCCAGTCAACGACGGCCGCCCGACTCCGCCTCGGCCTGCGCGATGACGCCGAGGCCTATCTGCAGCAGAGCCTGGACGAAAGTCTCCGCGTCGGCTGGCGCCTCGAAGCCGCCTGGTGTCTCCAGCTGATGGCCGAGGAGGCCGACCGGCGAGGCGAACGCGCCCTCGCCGAACTCCGCCGCGTCCGTGGTCGTGAACTGATCCGCGAGCACGCGCTGGAGGAGGAAGCCGACGCGTGACGTCGGAGCTCTACCAAAACGGTCTGATCGGATTCCAGCTCGTCCTGCTGACCTGGATCGTGCTGCACGACCTGCGCACGCTGATCGTGCCGAATCGCTACGTCTACCCCGCGATCGTTGCCTCGCTCGTGGCGATCGCTCCGCTCGGGCTCGGCGTGATGACCAACGTCTGGTTGGGCGCGGTGGCCACCTTCGCCGTGATGCTCGCGGTCGCGATCGTCGGCCGCGGCGCGATGGCCCTTGGCGATACCAAGGTCGGCGCCTTCTGTGGCGCGATCGTCGGCCTGCAGGGCATCGTGCCGATGCTGACCCTGACCTTCATCGGCGGCGGCTTGATCTCGCTGGGCCTCGTCGCCGCCCGCGTCCGGCACCGCTCCGACGCGATCGCGTTCACGCCCTTCCTGCTGATCGCCGTCGTCGCCACGCTCCTGATGCTCGGCGGCCCGAGCGCGTGAGCCGGGCAGAGCCGTAACGCCTCGGCACCCACCCGCCGTCTCGAGGGCGCACGCCGCAGCCAACCTCGAGACCCCCGGATACGAAAGAACCCGCCGACGGCGGGTTCCCATGAATGCTGTGGTGCCGAGGGCCAGAATCGAACTGGCGACACCGCGATTTTCAGTCGCGTGCTCTACCGACTGAGCTACCTCGGCCTAGGCGAACCAGCCTAGCGGACGGCTAGGTGCGGGCAAGCGGGTTAGGGCTAGGGCGCTGCGTCTTCGACGAAGTTCGCCGTACAGGTCGTGTTCGCCGTGATCGTCGCCGAGGTCGATGTCGACCCCGCGTCCAGCGGCGCACAGTTCGAACCCGTCCAGCCCGTGAACGTCCAGCCCGGCGTCACCGTCGTGCTG